>Ga0247778_1000293_pt1 | contig 78918 bp, 83 predicted proteins | sample UWRJL049202B5_FD_179939 | JGI IMG/M metagenome (GOLD analysis project Ga0247778, IMG submission 179939) | Plant litter microbial communities from Arlington Agricultural Research Station in Wisconsin, United States - UWRJ-L049-202B-5 | ecosystem: Environmental > Terrestrial > Plant litter >... | reverse complement strand
ACCTTATTAGAGCGGCGTTGAGGATATACTGTAAATAGCTTAGTAGAATGGCAGAATAACCCCTGTCGTTGCATCAATCTTGCAAACCCCCTTTCGTACCTTGTCGTGGTAGTGGCAGCGTATCACTCGCTAAAGCCCCTGAATTCCAGCGCCCCAGCGACCAAGATTCAGCAAGTCACTCGCTAAAATTTTCAGAAATTACTTATCAGGTATTGATGGATGGGACCTGGCAGGGCCTTATAGATAGGGCATGCCCTAACTTCCCTAAATGGGAACTTCCTGCGGCGACCTCTGTATATAATTTTCGATGAAAGATGCTATACTCGCTGCCACGGTGGCGTTAGCAATTCTCGATTGGTAGTAGCGGCCTCAAGGCTTAGCTGCATGTAAGATATTTACTGTACCTTCGTAAACCTCCTCGGGATTGGATACCAGGCGAGTACGCGTAACAGAAACGAATTTATAAGGGGAAGAGAAGTACCCTCCTCAGAAGCATCCATATTGATCTAACTTACACCGTAGGCAAACACCGAGTATATTTTTGGAAAGTGTCCACTTTGGGTTGCTTGGGAACTCGTTCGGGCTCCTTAGCATCGTCGTCAAAACCTGAAAAAAATAATATAGGAGAACGGAGGTCAGATTAAGTGTGATTGGCTAAAAAGCGAGGAATCAAAACACGCGATAATATAATCAATCTTGCTCAGAATGATCAGGCCTACTCAAGGGAACTGCTCAGGATGCTCAGGTTCTTCAGGCGAATCAACTGAACCAAGGGTGAGCCGAGGGTATAGAAAAGTAAATTATAGTAACAAAAAGTAGTTCTGATCATAAATTAAGTTATAATTAATAATTTAAGGTAGAACTCGAAGCTTTTCCCCCTTAGACTTTTAAGTCACGGGACTATACAGAACCTTCAAATAAGAATATAAGAGAATCGATTTCTAGGTCCCGATCGTATTCTTATAGAAAGGGTCTACTATATTGTTTTGATGTGCCAAAGATACCATCATCTTGAACATATCTCTTTGGCCTCTAAATACTCAAATCTATATCACAGCTCACTGCCAAAGGCCCTCCATCCTGATTTGTTTCGCTCTTCCATTCTTTGTATTCTTTTCCTTCCTACAAGATTCGAAAATTGCCTCCATCCGGCTTAAACGATCTTGATCTTCTGAAGCCGTGACATATCACGTTGAAAAAGAACACAAGATCCTCCATCCCACTGGATCTTCCCAGCCGAAGACAGGATAAAATCCAAACCGGGATCTCGCTCCAAAGCAGCCTTGTCACCCTGCCAGTTCAGCGCGCCAACCCTTTTATAGACATTCCGCAGCTTTGTATGCTCTAATAAGAGAGCAATGAAGAGGAATCCATCTGTGCCAATAAAGGAGAGAAGGAGGGGCATCAAAAGAACCTCATCAGAGTCCGGCCTGAATATTCCGTTGAGATGATCTCGACAGACACTACCTGGTGTCAAAACGTCGATTCCGCACACGGTCACCCGAGTCGTCCTGTCCACTCGTTCTACCCGTCCAACAGTCGAATTATTTGTCAGTGTAACCATAATGACCCGAGCTGAGATAGTGAGATCGCCGTATATTACCTGGCCGTATAGATCTTCGGTCCTATGCCTGACCCAAGGGATTATGTCACTGATCAAAGGATAGATGTTGCAAGAGCCTATGTTTTCGTCATCATAAGGATATGTGACGTGACCGTCGACTGAAGCCCAAGACCAGCTTGGCGCACGATATAGGATCTTGGTTGTGCATTGCTCCTCGCCCTGATCATCATAGTCAATTGGCAATTCCTGGCCATTCTTCAATCGAAGAGTGGGTAAATGAGTCATGTGGGACATCCAACCGAGCTCAAATATGAGGTCGCGTTCCCATAAACCAGCTAGGTACCGACATTGCTGCAAACCATACGCTTCCTTAGCAAGCGCTGATATTGCAACGAGTTTGTCTGTCTTTTTTGTGAGATCACATTTAGTATATAGTTCGATGAGGTCCATCCAAGTGTCGATTAAGCTTCTTCTAAATAGACCTCCGAGGTTGGAAGGCAACGTGGGTAGAGTACGCTGTGTTACTGGATGCGGAGGCGAAGTCGCCAGAGGCTGTAACAATGTGCATATTCGAGCAGAGGATCGGGTGGGGTTGGGTTTAGATACGGTTCCGGATATTCCCCAAGGCTGAGACTCGGACGCAATCATCTCATTGCATTCCCAGTATAGTTGATTCTCGCTATAATGAAGAAGTTTAGGAGACAGAAGCCGCTTCAATGGTGATTAGCGCATGCTGTTCTTACAACTTTGAAACAGGTATAACAACCTCTTGGAGTACCCAGCTACGCGTATTCACAGAGGACTCTTGCACGTCCGATTTCCAGTCATAGGACGAGAAGTAACCAACCTCAAAAGTAAGAGGCTGCTTGGCTGTAGGGTTGTCGGATTTATTCACATTCGATCTAGCACGACGTGCATATTGCCTCCTGCCATTGCCATTTCCAGCTTCAACTGAAATCCGAGTTGGGAAATAATTCTTAATATCTCTATTAAAGAAGCATCCTTCAGTGTCATCTTTTGCCGAGGTCGCTGTAATAGTTAACGTCGAATATTTATAAACGGAGCTCATCAGCGATGCTTCTTTCAACCAATCTGTCTCGGAATCTTGGATAATGCATAGAGAATCGATCCATATATACTGAAAGCCCAGGTTCTTTGCTGCAATAACAGCATGTTGGAATGTTTGAAGGCACTGGAGGTCAGGTAACTCTTTTTGAAATGCCGCTAAGTTCTCGGATTTGAGCATTATCTTGCCTTTTATGTCACCCCAGCAATGGGAGAGTGTTGCATATTTAACTTGTAGGGCAAGCTTACCGCCTTCGCACAGCTTTAAGCAATTGCTTTGCGGGTCAATTTCTATTAACCGTGTTGGGTTCCAACCACGATCTTCTGTTGATCTGGGTCGCTCGCACGAAGTATGTTTCATGCAACATGTCCGAATCCAGTGCTTAGCCAGGGAAAAACACGCACTAGATCCGGTGTAGGTAGTCGGCTGGTAGCCCTTGATTAATAGCCGGTCTAATGGGAGGTTAATATTCTCCAACGATAACACAACGTTTGATTAAGCGTACCGCAACGTGGGACGATCCGAGTTATCTCGAAGATGGTTGATTTCCTAGATATATCGCCTGGGGCCATTGATCCGTACATTTCTAGCAAGACCTTATAGTTTGAACCCGTTGTCCTCATGTATGTAGCCTCGCTTGCAATTGAGCCCCAGCCTCTAACCATAGAGTACTGAACTCCGCACACAATACATCTTTGACGTAAAGCAAGCCTAAGGGAATGTTCGGATGAGTGGTGGATCCTCTGCCTTGCCTGCGACTGCCCTACGGCGTTCAGACCCAAGAATAGCTCTTTGCAGGGTTCGCAAAGCATGCTTCTTAGGAAAAGGCTCTTCGACTGGCTTGGGTGAAGAGAAGGGCAATGGATGAATGCTATTGAATAGGACGCTTGTTATTGCGTTTGACAGCAATAAGGTAGAAATAATTGAGCGAAAGGATATTCGAACTAAGGAGGAGCAGAGATGCATTGAACCCTTCCAAAGGCTGGGGCTGTATCATCCTGATGCCTGTGATTACCTCAGCTTGTTTCAAAACCACGCTAATCCAAATCAGTATAGCGAATGAAGGACAATCCAAAAATGCCGGATTTTAGCAACTTGTGTCTAACTCCAGTCATATTGCAAACTCGGACGCTATTTGGTAGAGCTAGCCGAAGAGCATTCAAACTTAATAAACTTTGCGACGGCGAAATCGGTTGTATAAATTTTTGAAGCGTTGAATTGATCAGCGCCCTTGGCAGGCATATAAATTCAAGGAAAGTAGTTGTACTCAAGGCCAACAAGTACTGGTAAGAATTTGGGTAGCGGTGCTCAGGATGCCCAGGTCATATTCAGGCACGCTCACCCTCGGCTCAGGTCAAAGCGGCAGCTGCTCAGGTTTGGAAACTAAGACGGAACCAGCGAAAGGAAAAACTAATCCTGAGTCTTTTGGTATTGATGGTTTGAAAGGAGTAGAATGGAGATGAGCCCACGAATTTGGTGAATATCAGGTCAAGAATGAATGAATGAATTGAGTTTGGATTTTTTTTGGGGGGATTTTATGTCGAGGAGTTAGAGTAGTGTCATCTCGACTAATAGCGTCAGAAAGAAAGCCACCACCACCGGACCACGCACTAACAGCCTATAAGACCAAAAGATTTATGTATGAAAGCCTTTATTCATTCTATGTACCCAATCTCGAAGAAGAATAGATGTACATGGTATATCGTCTCTCTCTCTCTCTCTCTCTCTCTCTCTCTCTCTCTCTCTCTTTCTCTCTGTCTGTTCTGTCTTGAACGCCATATCCCTCGAGCTGGAGCCTGTCTGCCAAGCGCCTGTATCCTACTCCAAGTACCCAAAAAGAGAAACGCCAGGATCCCCATATCATATAAAAATCTATCCATCTATATCCCTTCTCCTCTCATTCTATTCATAACGTCATCTACCATCATCAAACACCCCTCCTAACCCTCCTCCCAACCCAACTCCTCCCCCTCCCCTCCTCAATACTCTCCAAAATCACACACCTTAGCCCACTCTGACACGGCCTACTCCTCCCCAAATTCTTATACCGCGGTCCATACGGCCCATTCACATAATGATACTGCCCCACAAAGCGCCACTGCCTCTCGTCGCCCAACTCATAAAACTTGTCTCCCCAATGGCCCTTGAACCACCACCACCCCGTAGGCGCATCGGGGTTGCTTGCCGCAGGCTGTAATATATCCTTCATGTGATTTTGGGATAAGGAGGAAGGCATGGACTTTGCGTCTTGGTCGTGCGTTATGGAGGTATTATAGAAATACGCCAGATAATTCTGCGCCGGATCCCAAAGCGGCCCACGATCCGTGACGTCGGCTAGGAGGCCGAAGGGCAGCACATACGGGTGTTTTCCCGGCGTGGCGTACATGGCGTGACTTCCCAGCGCACTATACAAGACCGGTCTTCTATCCCTCCCCTTCTCCACCGCATTATAACTATAAGCCAATCCCCCCGAATGCGCAGAGAAAAATACAGCTTTTGGAACGCCGTTGTGGAAACGGATGAGTGAGTGTTCCCAGTCTCCGATGTGATTCCCGAAACGAATGTTGAGGACTGTTGTGCCGAGGTTGTAGGAGTAGAAGTAGAACCAGAAGGCGTCGATGATGCCGTGGCCTTTGTCGACTACTACTAGGATGGCGGGGGCGGGGGAGTAGCCGCCTGGTGCGGGGAGGGTGGGGAGGCGTTTTTTGTTTTGTTTTCGTTTTTGGTTTTGATGGCGTTTTCGGGGAAGGGGACGCTGGAGTTGGGGTTGGACTCTGAATGTTGGTTTGAAGTCCTCGGAAAGGGGAGAAGCTTGCTTTGGTTCTTTTCCAAACGGATCAAACCACTCTTCCTTCTGCCTCTCCTCAGAAAATTCATCCGTAAACTCTTTATACGTCTCCACCTCATCCTCATCCTCATCTTCTTCTTCGGGAGGATAAGGAACGGGTTTATTGAACGCACTCCCCAGCCAATCCGGTCTCTCTTCCACATCATCCTTACTATGCATAAACAAACTCTTTCCCTTGACCCCCGCATTCAACTCATGCAAATTATGCACCGTAAACCGCGTCAGATTCGTCTTCATAGCCGTGTGATTCAAATACGGAGTCGTATGCCGCAAATGCTCCCGTATATCAGACGGCCAAAACTCCTCTTTCGAATAAAGGTGTACAAGTGGCGCATGCTTCAACACAAAGTCCGGAACCTCCTTTAGAACCCTCTCATCACCATCCCAGTCCCCCGGCACCATCGGCCTCGCCCCTCCTCCTATAATCTCCTCCCAATCTATCTTATCCGCCTCATTCTCTTCTTCTTGCACCAACGGACTCTTCACCGTTTGACGCTTAGCCTTCCATGATCGCGCCGCGGGGTCAGGGTGGTAGTGAGCGAGGCCGCAGAGCCCGAGGAAACGGCAGGATTGCCGGTCGAGCCACCATTTCGACGTGCTGATCCAGCGGGCGTCTTCGCGCGCTTCGTCCGGCTTGTGCTTGTTGGGGTCGAGGTACTTGTGCAGCGAGGAGAGAGCGAAGTAGGATGCGGTGAGGAGGATTAGGATTATTGTTAGACGGCGGAGGTGAAACATGGGCGTGTTTGTTCTGGCGGAAGCTGGAGATCAGAGGTAGGTGTGTACGTTATGGATGAGGGTATTGAATAGCATTGAGCTCTCGACGCCGGCGGAGCTGTTGGGTGTTGGCGGCTTCGATTCGGATCAACGAGACATGCAGTAAGATGCAACGCACAGCGAAGGGATATCGACACAGTCGAGATAGCAGAACGAAGTTGTAAATAGAGAATAGAGCGCTATGTTGTCATGGAAAGAGACCGGCTATCATGATGTTAAGAGCGGAGGGGACGGACGGCGGCAATGCTGATAAATGGTAGTAATCGGACTCGTAGAGCCAAAAATGGATCTGTCACCATTCACAACAGCAAAGCCCGAAGTATCCGCGCCGCAGAGTTCCTGCGCATCGCACTCCTGTCCATCACCCAGAGCGAGCCAATGATATAGTGAAACGACGCAATGCGGGCCAATCCTTCACGCAGCCGGCGATGATGATAGGGTATGCTGGCTTAGTGAGAAGGGTTGGGGGTGTTGGGATCTGTGGATGCCGGCCAGAACAAGGTTTCGTGGTGATGCAAGTGGCATGGCTGATGATCCATTCCCGCCGCAACGTGGGCGAGAACGCTGGCTGATACCTCCGACCACTTGCCAACTGCCGCAAGTCATGAGTTCGCTATTATATTGTAGGGATGAGCATAGGATGGTCACATTCGGATATATTGCAGCTATTCACGAAATATCCTTTGGAGTAGAATGGCCAGTGAGGGAAGTGTTGAGATCAACGTGCGATGTCCTGTTGCGGTGAGGGAACCACGCTTACAGGGAATCCGATACGCTTTCTTACTACGTAGTACTTTCTTATCGCTATCTCTCACTATCTGCAGAAGCGTGAGCCTCAGCCGCAGCTTGCATATTTAGTCTCTCTCTGGGACTCTTTCTCTCATAAACATCCGAAGCCGAAGCACATCTTTTCCATTTCCCTTCTCAAATATTTGGCCAAGTTCTTTGAAATTCGTCTAATCAGTGTTGTGTTGTGTTGTCACCATCATCCCAGCTCAGCGAGTCAGGTTAATAATCCCTTTATGCAGGCCTACCATAAGCTCGGGATCACGGCAGGGCCCACGCAGCCAAGACTTTTGATTTGTTGGCGCTTTAGTAACCCGATCCCGGAAGTGCCGGAGAGGGGAGGTGAGCACGCGACACTTTGGAGACGGAGTCTTCGGACTTTAGTGAGGGGTTGAAAGCCGTTTGAATGACGGATGGTTTGGCTCTAATTATTTTGCGGAGTTCAAATGCCGGTAATCTGATTGTTGAAAGCAGAATCGAACATTCGCTCCATTCTTTTCTATTTTTTAAAGGTTCGCATGGTACTGCCGGGTATTTGTGGATTGAAGTTGAATAGTGGTATAAAAATGATTGCTCAGCTGCAAGCTACTTCAAATTGACGGCGTTTGAATTTGCAAAAGAGAGACCATGGGTAATATGCAAGAGAGCATCCAGAATTCATCATTTCATTCTGCTCATGAATTAACGCATGTCTTTCTACCGCTACTTCATTTCCTTCTTCCCATGGTTTGTTCCCACCCGCGTTTTCACCTTTGCAGTCAAGTCTACATTACTGTCAAATCCTGTGTCCGACTTTATCAGGATTTGGAGTAACAAGACGACAAACATTATGTGATCTGAGTATCCTCGCACTCAATGTCCCCTCTACAACGTCCCAGGCGCAATTCCTGCGGTCCATGTATCAGATTGTTCATTGTACTCTCTTCTAGTGTGAGCCGCGAATCCTTCTCGACGGTAAATATACCATTCAAGCCAGCCAGACTCCCGGAGCTCCTTCCTGATTCAGTCCACAGCGAACTTTCCGTTGTCAAACGCTTGACAAGGACACCAGATCCTGTGTTTCCAGAAAGGTATCTATAGATCACTTGCTACCATAGAGTGGAATGGCCACATGGACTTCGCATTTTGGAGCTCATGTTCGTTGGTGAAAGTAGAAAGCTGGGGAGTGGTATTACCTTTTACCCTAGGACCAAACAAACTTCCAGTGAATACTCTTGCGACCCTTTTCGTTCCTGTCATGATGAATTATTGATATTTGCTGTCAATGTCCACATTGCTGTCATATTTCACGCACCTTCCTACTCCTACCCTCAAAACCTAGGTGAATATTAATCATCAAAACGATCTCGCAATATCTGGCCAAGGCGCAAGAAATAAAAAGTTTCACTTGCGCAAACTGCTCTCGTTATCCCCATGTAAACACCCCACATTTTCTTTTTCTGAAATTTGTTGCTTAGATTGCTTATTTTGAACGAGTAATTTATACACATTCACCCTCTACTCAATACCGAGATAACACCGAGATATTGAGGTATCGTGAATCAATTTTCTTATTCTTGAGTGCCGTATGGGGGTTGATAAGTTTGCTACTCTTGCTTAGATGCTAATCACCCTCGACTCACCCTCGGCTCAGTCGACTTGCCTGAGGAATCCAGCCAGGGACAAAAGATAACTATTAGCGTGCCCTAAAGCAATAGGACCAGTAAGAGCTATTTTCTGATCTCCAACATAACCTTCTTCTAACGCTTATCTCTTTATAAAATAGGTTTGAACTTGAATACCCTAGAGCTACTTCAGATGATATAAAAACGTTAAATATTGGGCTAGATGCATTGCATATAGTATTATAGGTGCTTATAGCGACGATGTTGCAGGGTTAGGCTCTGTTGTCCGCTCGTGGAAGGATCTTATAGCAGCTGGTAGTGGGCCGAATGTAAGCCAAAGATAAACCCTGAAGTTTTCACTACTATCTTATTTTGCTATATAATCAAAACCATTAATAAGTCTATTTAATAGGTATTAGTGGCTAGCGGTTTGTATCAAAGTTGAAGTCAGGGGCTATCTGCTTTCTTTCCCTTTCTTTCTGTCGGGAATAAGAGTGAATCCTGTAAGGATGAACTAGGAGCAGCGTTTTGATTAGTGTGATTCAGTTTGTACGGCGGAGGGGTTGAGGCCATTTGCACTTACGGCAATGCAGTATAAAACTTGTAACTCTTACTTTGACCCGTTCAGTGCGCACTGACGTCCCACTAAGTATATACTACTTATACTAAAACAAGGGTTCAAAGGGGGGGGGTTATCATATGACTCTGCTCTCTATTGTTCTTTAGTTGCTTAAATCCTTTAAGATCCTTTAGATATTTATTTTAAATAATTCTTATTCTAGATTTCTTAATTATGTTGGAGCCCCGGGCCCCTCTGGGGTTTTAAAATACCCCTCCACGTGTCTGTACCCCCTTGTTGCAGTCACATATGATAATTTAGTACATTGTCAGTTCAGTGCAACTTTTTAATTAAACGGACGGCAAGAACTGGTGCGTGTAGAATTTGGTCTCACTTACGCCAATAGTGCGTGGGTTGACTACTTTACGGCCCGTACACTAAGTTTGCCGCACACTAATCAAATCGCTGACTAGGAGTGAATGTATGAAGGGATCACTTCTCCTGTCTCGTGATAAATGAAGAGATCATTTCTCTCGTCTCAGGGTGAATCACTAGTGTGATTCAGTCCATGAATCATGTATTTATACTTAGCTTTAGGGAGCGTAGTTAGGAGCTCCTTAGACATCTGACACCTGATTACAACAATTATCTTGGGCGCAGTCTCCTGTCTCATTCACGCGTGATCTTACGATTTGGTGATACTAAGTAATCCCAACACTTTTCGCGTTACATCTAAGTATATATACACACATATGAGCGTCAGCATAGGAGTGTAAGCCTTCACATGACATTCCCAATTACTCTTTTCCAAACCTCTTCGGATTCTTAAGAATCAGTCACAACCCGTTCGGGTGGCAAATCAAAAAGAACCTGAAGTACTTTTCAAGCTATATCGCTACACACCTAATAGGGTTGCCGCAGTCATCTTTGCAGTTCTATTCGCCCTCACGACAGGATAGGCGTTCTTAGCATCTCTTCCTCAGTCGTCCTCTATTTCTCTGAAATGCCGTGTGCTGTCATGGCCCGGGCATCCCTGCCTGCTGCCCCCAGCAGTGATGTCTCACTCAGCTAGTCTCTTTTCCTTTCTCCCCATAGCAAGTTTTCCTAGCCAGTCAATGCATCACCTTTTGTATGAAAGACATGTCCGTGACAGATGCGCGTCTTATATCAAGGAATGAGTTCACTAGACAGGGCAGACTGACGGACGCAATGGTATTAGTGTTTGAGTAAGGATCCGTCGATGCCGTCTCCGCTTAATAAGATTAGTCCTGTAAAGATCTCCGACGAGGGACTATAGCTACTGTATAGATGTATGAACAATGAATTAATGTTGCCATTAGACACCGAGTCTCAATTCTGGGTTTCCAGTAGCCTGGTTGCATTCGGCTGCGGGGTTGTGTATATATTTACCGGGGCTTAAAACGCGACGGGCTATACAGTCAACTATTACTAACCAGAGGATAAGCTGCGCCTTGAAGAGCGGCAGTTATTACTTCTACTTGCAAGAAGGCTGGTATAGTACAGAAATGCTCGCGGGGGAGAGTGATTAGAGCTTTCTCCATGCCTGCAAAAGCCATGTGGAAGGGATGGGCCGTGCCACGCTTACAACGTACAGTAGCCTTACTGGGCTGCAGCGTAGTGTTCGGCTGTTTCCGACCTTGCAGGAGTTCCAAGTTCCAACACAAGCCTAGAGCCGAGGTGGCGTTGAGGCGGGAGCTGAAGTGGAAAAACTACTGACGTATATATATTGTCTACTTACCACGCCTGGCCAGTGGACGCAACATCCCGCTACGCCACTATTCGCAATCATTGGTTGCTATCATAGCTCATGACTTCGCTCGTGGACCTCGTAGGTCTGATCGCTTCTCCTCCTGTGCATGGCAGCGCCCGCTAGCAATTGAGGCTGCATTGACTGAGTGCGTGGTAGAGGAAGATGGCATAGCGTTGTGTTATCCGGGGTTGCAAGCTCTCAATGCGCCCAGAGACCCCTCGTGAGTCTACCCCGAAAGAGCGTGGAATGACTGCTTTGGCTCTCCATGTGAGAAAAAGCTGTCGTAATACGCTGCACGTGAGCCAAACATAAATCCGTTTTGGAATGAGATAAAAAATATATATTTAGCACGAAAAAAATGATGAAAGTTTAATTGTACGTTCTCTGAATCATGTATTGAAATTTTCCCTCGGTTTTATTAGAAATTGGCGCTATATATTAAAGTGGTAGGCCGTCGCATTCCGACAGCTTTTTCTCACACGGAGAGTTTGGGACGGCTATGCTTCAGCTCGGTAAGCATCGCAATTTGATTCGACTGTCAATTCTGGTGGGAAAACGATGCAAGGGAGGACGGCAATGTCTCCCAGAAAGGGTTTGTGGATAGAATGATTGAGCAGTTGCCCATCTTCCTCTGATCTTTTTTGTCCTACATCGTTCACCAAACTGGTTTTGTCTACAGGGCAGTTCAATTCTGCCGCTTTATCATGATGTTGATGGACAGGGTCGTGGCGACTTTTACTCATATCCTGAATATCCTCACACTCTCGACATTCAGTCACGACAATGGAAACCAGCAGCGTCCTATCTTTCTTGAGTCTGAGTCTAGCCGAAATGCCTTCACCCCGAAAGGCCCCGTCTTCACACCTCCAGGTGGTGGTTTTGATTCGAATTTCAAATGCAACTATACGGCCATGAAGGGCTGGGAAGATTGCTCGACTCCAACGAATCGCTTCTGTTGGCTCAAGCATTCAAACGGTTCCCAGTACAACATCGATACCGACTACGAGCAGGATGCACCTGAAGGGATACTTCGGCAATACTGGCTCAATGTCGGCTATGGGTCCATCAATGCGGATGGTCAGATCTTCCCGGGGGCCCAACTCTTCAACAATTCCTACCCCGGACCTTGGATTCAAGCATGCTGGGGGGATACCGTCGAGATCACCGTCACTGTCCAAAAGGACTTCCACAACGGCACGGCTGTTCACTGGCATGGTATCAGGCAAAATCAAACTGCGCACATGGACGGAGTTGCTGGCATTACCCAGTGCCCCATTCCCCCGGGCGAATCCTTTACATACCGATGGAAAGCCACGCAGTACGGGAGCTCTTGGTATCACAGTCACTATTCCGTCCAATATGCGGACGGCTTGCTCGGGCCTTTGGTAAGTCTCTTTCCTAGGGTGCTCTTCGACAAAAATGAGCTATATTCTATGAGAGACTAACTTGACTTTTAACAAGACTATTCATGGCCCAAGCACCGCAAATTTTGATGAAGCTGGCAAAGAACCGCTCTTGATCACAGACTACGGTAAAACAGCCATTATGATGCCATGCTTCATTTGCTAATGCGGAAACCTAGATCATGCGTCTGCCTTTCAAACGATCCACAACAGCTTGCTTTCAAGCAACCCGACTATTCTATTAAATGGAAAAGGGAATGTTACGAAATGTAATCCTCAAATCAAAAGTGAAACTATCCCTCATCCAACGACGATCCGACTCGAAAGGGGCAAGTCGTACCTGCTGCGCGTCATCAACACTGCTTTCGATTCTACCTTTCTATTCTCGATCGACCACCATGAGTTCACGATCGTCAGTGCTGACTTCGTACCCATCTCGCCCCACCCTACTCGTCAGCTTCATGTCGGAATTGGTCAGAGATACAACGTCATAGTTAAAGCCAATCCCATTGCTGAATATGGTTATCCCCTTCCGATAGATGAGAATTTCTGGATCAGAGCCCATGTCATTGACGACTGCTTCGGCTCAGCTCCCGAGGGCGAAGATTACCATGCGATCGGCATCTTGACATATGATGCTGATAAGCCGGCCACCCCAAATTCTCTTCCTTGGCCTGAATTGGATACTAAGACGTGTAAAGGAGAGGAAGGCTGGAAGCCGTGGTTTCCGTGGATTATTGAGCAACAAGATGCTCCTAGCGAGGAACATGACGTCCAATTTGTTCCTCCGGGTACTGCCAGATCTTACCCATTGGCTAAGTTTGCTATTGCGACGCAAGTTGCTGCCCTGTCGCCGACCCCGACTCCCGTCAGAATGGTTCCTATGCGCGTGAACTATCAGAACATAACTTTTCTTAACCTAGACAATACAGGTGGCTGGCCCGATGATTGGGTGGTTGTTTCGAAGGACAGAACATCGTCGGAATGGGTGAGTCTATAGATATCGCCCATTTCTTTGTAATTGCCTAACCGACATCGCTACATAGGTGTATCTCGCTATATCCGGTGACTTTCGCGCAGGTGGAACTGGAGCGCACCCAGTATGTCTCACTCATTCCTTAGTACAAGAACCTTGCTGACGATGTTAGATGCATCTCCATGGACATGACTTCGCTGTGCTAGCCCAAGTCCAAGGCCAAGAATACAATCCCAGGAACGTGACCTTGAATACTCAAAATCCTCCGCGTCGTGATGTCGTAATGCTTCCCCAAGCGGGATATGTTGTCATAGCGTTCAAAGCCGACAACCCAGGACCTTGGCTGATGCACTGTCATATAGCGAAGCATGCTTCATTTGGACTTTCTTTGCAGATTATGGAGGATCGTGAGAAGGCAAATGCATTATGGAAGAAAGGCGACTCCGCCGCAATAGACAATGCGGCAGCACTTTGCAACAAATGGGACGATTGGTATAGCAATTGCACCAACCACTGGAATGGAACGTGCGATAAATGGTTCCAAGATGATTCAGGTATTTGAACGGAGCAGGAAGAAGTAAAGGTGGTGTCCAGGGATGACGATGATTCGGGGCAATACTCCTTTTGTGCGAAAGTGAATATTGGACGACGCTTGTAACCTTCCAGAGTTATCTTCCAATTCGTAATATTCATTGGGATTATTGATTTAGTTTGACATGCGTGGACGATTCGGGACTTCCACTATGGATCCCGTTTCCGTATCGGATAAGAATTGAATATTCATATGGCGCCTGGCTCGAGATTAGAATTCCCGATTGGCTTTCCATTATTTTGTCGAGGAGAGCGCACCCATATTACAAAATCCCTATCATATCCTAACGACGATTCACATTTCTCGTATCCCGCCAAAGGCGGAAAGGTCGGTGGGCATGATTGCATGCATGGCGTGACTGCACATTCGCTTCCATATGCTGATTGATATAGCTAGTCGCCTAGTATTGGATACCGCATGCATGTTCTAGGCTCACATACAGCCTCCACCACTCCCCTGTGGCTTTTTCTTTTCAGTCTAGGCCCCTTCAAAAACATACCTTCTTTCTTCTTTTCTCCAACTCAATAGCCGTGCGTTCAGTTCAAGCCCAGCTGAAATACGTAAAACTAGTAACAGATGCAACCCTCAGGCTTCACGAGGTCCTGCAATTGGTCTAATGTGGACACAGAGTGAGTGATCGTGTTCACCGCGTGATGGATGCCCTCCTCCCACTCCTTTTCTAGACGAATACATTTCCTGAACGAGTGTGACACGACCAAGCCATTGCATAAGGCCAAGATACTCATATTCAGCTTCAGCTTCCAAGTTAAAAGCCCACAACGATAACACCCTAATGCACTCTCTTCAGCCAGAGAAGCTGCCATGCTTCCCATCTCGGGCTGAACGAGGGTGCTAATAGTATAAGAACTTCTTCCACTGCAGTCAAGAATTGAATTATGTGCTTCAAAACGGTTTGACTCGTTCTTCCTAAGCTATAATCCTTGCTTTCTACAAATCAATTGCACTTCAAGACCGTCACAATGGGCGTACTCCCTGATGACAAGTTTGCTCTTTTAGAGAAAGCGCAGAAGGAAGGCACCATAATCGGCCTCGACAAGGTCACTGGCCAAACAGTCGACCGTCTGGACCTCGATGAGCTTCTCTTCAAAGAGCCTGATGCCTTCAACATTTTTCTCATAGCCTTACAAAATCTCCAGAAAGATGAGATTTGGACAGAGAAATTCAGTTTCTTCCAAGTTGCTGGTATAGATTGTGCATCTAAGTTTGTAGCCATCAGTGCTAATGGTTCTGTAGGTGTTCATGGATTGCCCCGAAAGCTTTGGGACAACGACACAGGAGGTATCAAGCTCAACGTATCCAAGCCAGACAGTGCCGGTAGTGGATATTGCCATCACGGCCATCTAGGATTTGGTCCATGGCATCGACCCTATCTTGCCATGCTTGAGGTACGTAAAGGACCAGAAGTATTATTGTCCACTGATAAATGCTCACTGCTACCTTCCATTAGCAAACTATCTTCTATGAGATGGTCAAGGTTGCGGATCAGTTTCCAGCGGACAAAAAATCGAAGTATTGTAAGTACTTTGTGTGTATCGTAACACTTTACTCCCGTCCGCTGACAGACTCAAGACGCTGCCGTTCGAAATTGGCGACTTCCCTTCTGGGACTACTTCCGACCCCGTGGATGGGCAGTTCGCTTTCCAGGGATCAACTGGGAAACTCGCAAGGAGACTGGAAAAACTACTGAGTTCGATTACGACTGCGGCGTTCCAGGCATTATCACCCTTCCGTATGTCATGATACGCACACCCGAGAAAGATGAACTACAGCCTCAGCGCAATCCTTTAGCTTCTTTCCATTTTGCAAAGGACGCCATACCCCCCGCCGACTGGCAGACAGTTGCAAGTGTTGATAGGACCAAGACGCTCAGATATCCCAGAGTCACGGTGCCACAGGGTGTTCGAAAAGATCTGAAGGACCTTGAAATGCGCAATCGCGATGAAAAGAGAAAAGATCCAGTCGAGCTGAAAGATCCACTCAACAAGACCGCCAACGGAACCCGAGAGCAGGGCCTGAGATTAATATTCTCCATGTTCAAAGATGACGCCTATGCGAATTGGGAGACTATAGGTTCCAGCGCCGAGTTGAAGGGCGCTACCGGGTCCCTTGAAGGCATCCACAACACTTATCACGATATTATCGGGGGCGCCGGAGGTCATATGTCACATGTGCCAACAGCAGGTAACCTCTTTCATTCATCACTTAAGTTTCACTCACTAACGCAACCTAGCTTTTGATCCCAGTAAGATTCGATGTGAGTATGAGGGCATAGGTATCTGACTTTGTAACTAGTATTCTGGTTCCACCACTGTCAGATTGACAGACTCTTCGCAATCTGGCAGAAGATCCATTCCAACAGTTGGTTTCCAACGGAGGAAGAAAAGATCAAGGTCCTCAAAGCCAACAAAGTTTGGTTCCAGCCGGATGATCCACTTCTGCCGCTTCGAACTCAGGCGAAAGGAGATGGCAAATGGGACTACTGGACGTGCGATAAGTCAAGGGAAACCAAAACATTCGGATACAACTACCCCGAAACCTCTGCTTCTAGCGACGTGCTGGAACTCTTCAAGGAGAACTACGAATGGTCCTATCGAAAGGAGATAACAAGTGAAAATTTTCGAGACTGTCCGGACAACATGCGTCCGAAGGACTTGCGCCACAGCCAGGTCTACCAATTCACTGAGACTGATTTCAAGAAGATTGATGACATAGAGAAACCAAAAGCAATGGGGCAGCCGGTTCACGCTCTGATGGCTACTGCATCCCTGAAGACGGAATTCTCGGAAGCGACGCCCATTGCCACAGCTCAAAGCGCCGAGAACGTCGATCCGAGTGATAGGTCTTTCAGCAATGGACTTCCCGAGACTTCACTAGACTCCGCCGAAAAGGAAAGCCAGAAAAAGCAAATTTCACACAGTTGGTACCTCGATATACTCGTCGAAAGGTATGCCCATTCCCAGTAACCACCTAAATTTAAGCTACTGATAATAGCTACTAGATTGGCCCTCAACGGAAGTTTCTCTGTTCACTTCTTCCTCGGCGATATCGACGAGAATCCATTGACTTACAGCTTCCAGCCGACCCGAGCCGGCACAACCTCCATCTTCGCAGCTCCGAGCCAAGCGTGCGACAACTGTGGTCGCCAGGACGAGCTAGAAAAATTGGTGACTAACACTACGGATATTACGCCCATGTTGCTCGATTTGAAAAAGATCAACAAGTTTGAAGACTTATCTAGCGCGAATATTGTGCCGTTCCTCAAGGACAATCTCAAATGGCGAATTGCCACGGTATGTTCTTCTACTAGCACACCATTCCTGAAGGGCGGTCAGGGCTAACAAGCTTAGGCTGGTGGAACTAGAGTTGATCCCAGGTCAATCGAGAGCTTGAGACTTGGAGTGAGTGCGAGGCTTGTACCTATTCTTCCTGCTACTGGTGAGATTTTCTATCAGGAATTCCCGGAAGTAATCGAGCACATTATTAGCCAGTCCGCTTAGTGGGTGTTTGAATCCAAATCTGGATCTAATCCCTCGCAACGGGTGCTAAGGGGATAAGTTTGAGGTGAATAGGCATATTCTAGTATATCATATATGTATTAAGTCGACTATCCTACTTTCCGTCACCCTACATATACAGACTAGGCATTCAATTATCATACTGAATGAGATTTTTGACAGCAAAGCAATATCTTGACAACAATCCACATGATATTTCGATACTTTCCAGTCATCATTTTAATTGTGTAGGCCCCCTTGCCAACACCAAATCCACACTTCGAGAGTAGCGAAAAATATTTGTTATTCATTTCAAAGACGAGAAGACCCGCAATCACGGACCTGACTGATCTGGTGAAAGTGCGGTTTGGCGTTGCTGGATTGTGAACTCCAGGAGGGATGTTATATACCCAGGACTGAGCAGGAGTACAGCCACGGTCATTCATTCATAAGAGAGCGCATGATTCACGAAGATGAAGTGCTTATGGAAGGGTATTGAAGACCCAGCTCCATTTCTTAATAGCACAAAGCTGAAAAGAGCCTTCACAATAAGCAGTTGCATTGGCTAGTGAGACGTGGTGTCATGATATTTTTTGGAAGATTGAAATCGATGAAGCAATGCTTCTTCGTAGTTAGATGCAATGATTAGTGAAAGTGGAGTGAATTCATCGACGGAAAGTATAAATCGACAGCAAATATGACCCATCAACTGAAGTAATTCATGCAAGATCTCATGACGGTGGCGAACACGACTTTGATCTGTTACACAATGGTCAGCCCGCGGCATGTTAGGAGGATGGGCAGGTTATTCCTCCCGCGAAACAACATGAATTTGTCGTACTTTTCACTTGATTGGTCTTTCCAGTTAGATGTGGATGGTGTATTTATAGCTAGGCCCAAGTGGCGAAAGTCTTTAACTCAAATTATGCCTTACTCATCCGGTGAATAGAACTTCATTCGACTTCGATCAAAGCATGGAAATAATCCCTATAAGAGAGAAGAAACGAACTTCTAATTCCAAGGAACATGGCATCTCACATGGCCTTGGGTGTCAGTACTGGTGTTTGTGTGTTGCTGTCTTTGGCTAAGGCCCAGAAACAGCAGGCTTTGTGGGATTGTCGAGGTGCGGGGCCATCAGAGCATTTCTATAATTCATGCTTCATACTATTTACCGTCGGTACCAGTATTGCTGTTCCGTGATATGGATGTGGACTTCCTCAACATCATGACGAGATTGAGAGGGAGAATCTTGTCCTTTTCCTTGATTGATAGGCTGATTCGATTTTAAGTTTCATGGAGGCTAGATACTTGGTGATATTTCCCTGGTATATCACTTTCTTCTATCGGGCTGTAATGGTTTTTACCTGCTATTTGTACGAAAACTGTGACGCTCTTTAGAAACTTGATTTAGCTTAGCGTAGCGTATCGACCTCGACGGCGCGAGGAACCCGGCGGTGTATACTTTTTGAGGTTATTTAAGTATCATTCGCAAAGTATTGTGGTCCTCAGAATGCACAAGCAGAAAAAATAATTTAAGTCTCAGGGAGGGCATGCAGAGAAGTCTTTAGCCCGTGTGTTGAAAGTGACACTGTGAAAGTTTGTCAGGCTTGGCCAGGACCAGATATCTTGATGATGAGCACATTGTTTTTTCCTAGCGACTAACCGGTAATACCTGTCATTTCAAAGATTGCTGTCAAATATCACTTTCAGTTGCATCCCTGTTCCCATGATTCTTCACAAAGTGACCGTTTCATATACATGGCCTAGCCCGACATATCCTTGTAAAGCGTATACCCCGTGTCCTTCCACATTAGCTGGTCTTCCTCCAGTTCAATTGATGCAGTGGTGAAGAACACTGGTACACCTGTAGATAGGATTTAAGTACCTGATTTTCAGGATGCCAAAGGTGCCCCAAGTTGGGGGAATAGCAGGCAGGGGATACATGCGACTTTCAGGGCCAAAAGCCTGAATATTTAGCGAGTGTACACTGAAATATAGCGATCGCTCAGCGCCTGACGTCAGTGCAGGTTGACCATTTAAAAAAGATAAATATCAATTCCGCATTATTAATATCACGCCAAATATACCCAAGTGGACGCCACCAAAATCTCCTTCCCGCAAATACATATTGCCATTCTCACCCCATGGAAAATAAAGCAAAAGCACCAAACAACATAACCACGATAAAGAACCCCACGGCCCACATACAAATATCCTCCATTTCATGATGCCTACCCCTCCCTCGTGGTCGCCCTTCGATCTGTGTATTCCCCGCGCCGCTGCTGCTACCACTTAATCTCGTAACACCTCGCGCCAAATTTGGTTTCAGAACCTGTGCTGGAGTGACAGTTCCATATTCGGGTGGGGGGTAAGAAGGTGGTGATGGAGGCAACAGAGATGTGTTGGAAGGAATGATGGGGATAGGTGCATGGTAATGATGGTGGTGATGATGGTGTATTATTTGCTACACATATAAGTTTGGTGTGACGGCAGAAAGAGAGGGACGTACGGGTTGCGGGGAGGGGTTGGATAAGGTTGAAAAGGATACTGAGGCAGCGTTGGCCTCGAGGTCTTCAGCGTTCGTCATAGTAGTGATCTGATGGATATTGGTGTCAATTCCGTGACCCGTGAGGTGAGTTTGAAGAAGCCAGGAAGAATTTGGGAGGTGGGAGATGGCGATGCATAGGATCAAGGCTGATGCGGCGGGTAAAATCTTGTGTGGTGTTTCACAACATGAATAGGCAACCATGTTGGCGGTAGCCAATCATTTGTTGTACGTGCAAACTTTCATGCACTCGACTAGCCCTGTTTTACGAGGCAAAAGTTTCCCCGAATAAACCAGGACCAAGTCCGCGTGGTCGGCTGTTTAAGGTTGGTTCAGTTCGTGTCCAGAACGACGGCAGGAAATATATTAGGATTGTTCTCTACCACCGATGCTAAAGATTCTCAGCGCTCGGTATCAATATCCCTTGCCCTTCTGCCACCTCTCAACTCCCAGAAAGCTCCCTCACACTTCATCAGCTCCTCAGGACTCCCTATCTCGACTAATCTCCCTGAATCTAACACTAGCACCCGATCCGAATCCATAATCGTATCAAGTCGATGTGCAACAGTCAAGACTGTGAACTCATTGAACTCTTCTCGAATCAGCTTTTGAATCAACAAATCCGTATCCGAATCAATACTGCTCGTTGCCTCGTCCAATACCAGGATTTTCCCTTTACCCGTTCTCAACATTGTTCTCGCGAGACAGAATATCTGCTGTTGACCTTGAGATAGAGGGTTAACGTTCATGTCTGCGTCTAAACCCCCTCGGGATTCGAGCAGACTCCAAAGTCCGACTTTCTGGAGAGCCTCGATAATATGCCCATCCGTAGTAGCACCATATGGATCGGCGTTCAATCGTACTGATCCTGGAAGAATAAATGGGTCTTGGGGGATGGTGACCAAGCGCGAACGGATTATCTCCCGTGGTAGGAGTTGCAAGTCCTGTCCATCGATCGTCAGGCTGCCAGATTCGATGTTGATTATGCGGAGAAGAACGGAGAGAAGCGATGATTTGCCACTTTCTAGAAATCAGTAATGAACAAATGTTGGAATTTTATTTGCCTACCTCCCCGTGCGACCGCAAATCCCGATTTTCTCGCCAGTGTTGATGCGGAAGGAGATATTTCGAAGCGCTAGTACATTCGGTCTTATCATATTTAGTCTGCAGGTCTTCTGATTGCGAAACGATGCTTACCCATAAGATGCTGAGACGTTTTTGAATTCAATCACACCAGATTGGGGCCACGCTTCGCTGGGAATGGAAGTTTCTTCAGATTTGTTTTCCGAGACGGTCCCCTCTTCGAACCCTTTCAGCCTTGATATTGCTCCTAGAGATGTCTCCATTTGCGTCCAGAACATCAACATCATTGCGAGCGTTGTATTAAACTGCACGACAGAACTCAGTGCCACGCCCAACCTGCCGCCACTAGTTGTTTTCGTCAGACTCGTCGCCAATGCGACGACAATCACTACAATTGCTGTAATTATGAGTTGCAGCACCAGATTGAGCCATCTTTGAATGCAGAATAGCATATAGTATGGGCGTTGGGAGTCGTCGAGCCGCTTCAGGTTAGTAGTGATGAACTGTTCTTGCCATCCAAATGACCGAATTGTTGACAAGCCTTCCAGAGTTTCTGCAAAATGGGTATATAATGGGCTTCTGCATTCTAAATCTAAGAATCTCATCTGTCTCGACGTTCGAAGGTAGAACTTCTGAAGTAGGAACACTGCAAGCAGCAAGACTGGACAAGTGAGGGCCATGTAGGTCGATCCGGTCGAGATTAGAGCAATCTGAGCTAGGCACTGTAAAGCGGCTGTATTTGTCAATAAATATAAATGTGAATCAAAAGCTTTACACCTACATGAGAATGTCAAGACCGTGGAGTTGGGAAGAGGGCCATCAATGAGCGTCATGTCTTGACTGAAACGGTTTAAAGTGACGCCAGAGTCTGTTTCGTCGAAAAATGATTGGGGGGCGCCAAGCACAGTTCGAAGCAGAATCTTGTGCAATCCTGCTCCCGACTTTGGCGTGACGTAGTTATATAACGAGCTGGTATATGTTATTGAGAGACTCGAATCACAGTGAAAAAGACGGAGCTTACGAGAGAACAACGTAGATAGCACAGAGTGACACCAGAGCCGCAACAACGTATATGACTGCGAATAGCGGTAGGCTCGAGATAGTGCCATCAGCATACCAGGATAACCACAGGCCTAGAAAATTGTCAATTTTGGCAATGCGAAAGGATTGAGGTCACTCACGCGGGAAAGTGGCACTTAGCATGTAAATAAAAGCGCCAGTACCATTGACGAGAGCAATCTTCCAACCTATAGCTCGAAGGTAATATTTGTATACCGCAGTATCACCGATTCTTCGACTTAGATCATCCGCGTCGCTTGCTGTGGGTCCTCGAAGAGCTTTAGACGTAGATGGCGAAGGAGCTTTTGTTGAAAATTCAGTCTGCTCGATTTTGTCTGCATTTGAGTGGAGAAGCTCTGGTTTAAGAATGATCTTATTCACAAAGCCATTTTGCTGTCTCAGATCTTCAAAGTTTCCTTGCTCGGCAATTTTGCCATCTACACCAAGAACTATGATATGATCCGACAGTGGGAGATGTCGAACTGCAAAAATTATCAACAATTCTGTCCATCTGCAGCCAGGTATACTCACTTGCATGTGTTGCTAAAAGTACGGTAGATCCTAGCCTTTTGAAAAGCCCATCCTTTCCAAAGAGGCGACTGACTACTAAAGCCTCGGTCTTTGCATCAATTGCGCTGAAGACATCGTCAAGAACGTTGATACTGCGCCTCGCGTATACAGTTCTTGCTAAAGCCTGTCTAAGATTAGCCTAGGGCTATCCCAAATGACTTCCAAACACACCAATCGCTGCTTCTGCCCGCCACTCAATGTTACACCACGACTTCCGATAAGAGTATCGTCATTATTCGGCAACTCTAGAACATCCTGTTCAAATGCACATGCATGAAGTACTGTGCGGTACCATTGCGGATCTTCGTGCCCCGGACTTCCACACACTATCTCGCGAACAGTGGCATTTGGAAGCCATGAAGACTGGCTGCAATATGCTATATTCTTGGTGGCAATGCTAATGCTTCCACTTTCAAATCCTAGTTCCCCAATGATAGACTTTAGGAACGTCGACTTTCCGACACCCACAGTCCCCACAAGCATCACTAGCGATCCTCGATTGACCTGGAGATTGAGGCCATTTAGTACGACCGGGGATTTAGTAGATGGCCGAGCGTGTAAATCTCGCACTATTATAGCAGGTGAAGATGATAACGTCAATGCCATTGGTCTGAGCTCAAATTCATCATTGACTTGTTCGGACGACATCTCTGTTGAAGAATCCTGCATTATTCGATCATCCTGTCGAGATTCGGAAAGCAAGAAAGCTTGGATTCTTTCCATACACCTAAAGGGAGGGAACTCAGCGATTGATCATGAACAGATATCCAAGGAAGGGTATAAGGAAGGGGGTAGAAAAGGCAGGTAGGGTAGACAAAACTCCTATTAGTCCCAATATCACTTACCCTGTTCCCATCCCAATCTGTGGTAGTGACTGAAGAAAGCTAGAAGCAGGACCAGTAAGCAGCGAGATGATTGCCAATGATGAGAATGTTTGACCAGCAGTGAGGCGACCTGAGCCATTGACGGAAGCTTCGATTGAGAAGATGATGAAGCACGATAAGGGTGCCAAAATTTGGGGGACGAAAGCTAAGATGTCAGTGGCCACGGCATCCCCTAACGGTCGAGTATTACTCACAAAGCAGCAGCCTCCACAAGTTCAAGTCTCGGAATTTCTTCGATAAGCCTAGCTCCCAGACTCTTTGGCTTTGTAGCCTTTCAAATAGTACATCGGAAAGGCCCATCATTTTCACGCTCTTCATGGACCCTAGCATTGAAGAAGTCATTCCTACGCGGCGTTGGATTCCTCTCATCCATTCTTTCTGTCTGGGTCCTATTTTTGAGGACACCTTGCCGGCGAAAAAGATTGATCCTTTAGAGAAATTTCAGCCACGATGAATGTGGGAAAGTTATTGGCTATGAACTGACCTAGTACGATGACTACAGGAGCTACGCAAACCCAGCCAAGCTCTCTGGCAAGAAGCCAAAGTCCGATTGCCATTTCGATCAATCTAGCCCAGATCTCACCAACTGCCACAAGACTGAGAGTAAGCCGATCGAGATCAGTGCTCATTAAGGAAAGTGCAGATGATTCGTCATACACCCCCGCCTGAAGCTCAATAGTCTTGTCATAGATCAAAGACACCATACAACCCCTGAAAGCTGTAGCCGCTCTATATATTTGGTGCTCGTAAGTTGTCGTTGTGATCTGTACGAAGGTAGAAGGTAAGAAGTTGTACTTTGTCACCGGAGTCAAGACGTACCGCAATTCCTAGATAAATTAGGCCTGCTGCGCCAATCAGACCATATCCATCATTTTTGTTCTGAGCTTCGATGGGCTGCGATACATATGCAATGGCAGAACTAATGAAGAACGGTTGTGCATAATTGAAGCCAATGAGGCATAGTCTTGGAAATACCATTAATGCTAGCGGCCGGCGGATGCAATGGAACATCGCATATGTCAAAGCATGTTTCCCCGAACCGCGATCTATCTCCTGTTAGACTGGACAAACCCATGACCCGAATACGTACACTTCGGCCAATATTTATGTGTGTTCAATCGCAAAGGCTTCGATAGAAGTTCGTTATCCGTTCTGAAAAGATCGTCTAAGGTCAGTAGCTTACGGAATCCGGTGGCAAGAACAGGATTTAGCCACAAGAATAAGCTTGTATTAAAGATGCCGCTGGTAGCTTCCGGAGGGTAAGAATTGTAGGGCGCTCTCAAGTAGCCTCGTTTATCCCTCCCCTCGAGGAGTAGTAGAAGAGCTTTGATTCCAATGGTGGTCGTGTAAAGCCCCAAAATAGCCCCTTTCTCATGCCTGAGAAAGAGTGTGCGTGCTTGAACGCCATCGAATACAAGCGAAGCGAGCAGATATGTGTTGAGTAATAACGAGGGTCGTACTGCTCTCGAATGCTCAAGGATCGAAACTAATAGTATAGCCAAAGCCGAAAGAAAAGAAAGGATCGAAGCTGGAATTGTGGCTCGAGTCGGCGGCCCTGGAGCCCACTGCAAATTTCAAAGTCAGTATAGCTTTTCCAAGAGATGTAGATGCGTTTCGTCAATAGAATCCCCATTTTGGACATCTCGGGAGATTTGAGAGGTTTGGAACGGCAATTGAGGTGGCGACGCGTGCGACGGTGTAAAACAATGCATTTTAAATTCGCATACGGTTATCAGCAAACCAAGTTGGACCCCAACTAAAAGGGCGGCTGTCGCCTAGAAACAAACTTAATGACCAATTTTAAATTTGGATGCGGTCTGTGATTACCATTTTCAGAAATCGGAGTCGCGACGAGATAGTCTTTCGTGTTGCCCGCAGAAGTCTGATCAATCTTAGTGGGGTGGAAAGCAGAAGTAGTACTGCGGGCCCAATCGAGAGTATGGTCTGCTCAAATAAAAGGGTGAAGTCAGATCCAGAGCGACATCCCTGGACGACGGGGCCAAAAAGATCATCATTTGACGGTCGACATGTTGAAGCCATGGTGAATTGGATATAAACACCATTCCCTTGAGACGATCTGAAAGTATTGTCCAAGTATGGGTACGACACTCAATGTGTCGGTTTGGAATATCGCGACTTGGCAAAGTTTAAGAACAAAATGTTTGGGGGATTGAAGCTGCCTAAACAATATCGCGCTATTCCAGGGGGTGTATCTTAAAATCGCGGCCCCGGCAGCACGGAAACTCCGCCCCCGTGCGCAAAAGACATCCGCCGCGGGGTTATACGCAAATGCGAGTTTCTACAACGGAGCAATTTCTTTTTTGGTCCTGAAATAAGGTGTTGGTCTCCACTAGAGTCTCTTTCCATTGAATATGTATATCTGAAACTATCTAGGACCACAATCATACATTATTGACCCTACTCAATAACTTATTAGACATGCTATCTAAAACCGAGGCGGGATTACACTGAGTTGGGGAATTTCGATATTTCAGAATTTTGTTCCCAAAGTCTCTGAACAATGTTTTAGAGCAAAATTATGGTTCAACAGGAGTATTTATTGCGAAACTACACGGAAATTTGTGAGGTTACATCGCTCGAATTGGCAAGTGATCGGTGGGGCGGGTTTCCTCCGATATTGATCATCCAATCATTGCTTTGAAACGCAGGTTCTACTAGCGTTTTTAGCTTATATTGGGAGGAATTAATGATTACGACAATGATATACGAAGGTGGGGTCGAAAATCGGGCTTATCAGCACTATTCTGCTGTGATTCCCCATACTGAGCGCAGGGATGCACAGAAATTCGCCATAACAAGTCGCTCAAGGTGTCAAATTATTTTTGGATTATTTGGTGCGAAATATAGACAATTCTGAATAGTCACTCTGTGATGAGAAGAGTAAGATGAAACGTGTAAAGATATTGAATTTTCATCCGATAATATACGTTAGTGAACAAGTCTGGGCCATGTCGTGTGCTGAGAGAATAGCGGCGAGAAGTTCCAGACATTCGAAAGTGAAGGTTCAGAGTCATACGTGAGGGTCAGAACGGAGAACCCATAGAGCTATTGTTGTCGGTATTGGTTCTAGGATCATGACGAGTTTCCGATGCCGGCTGCCATTGGAGTGTCGGGTGTGTCGAGGCGGGTCTGGCTACTTCTCTACCGGTACTGGTACACCTCATTTTATTTTCAGATCATTTATGGGAAGATAAGGTGTCAAAGTCGAATGATTTGAAGCTGGTCCCAGCTGAGCAGTGACCCGAAAATGGACTTGAATTTAGAGTTCGGTTCAAAAAGAGGCTTCACTACAAAGGTCGGGATTTGAAACTCAAATATACCTATCTGATTAGATGCAGCATCGATTTAAAAGGTGGTTCTGTTCCATTTATTTAACAATTGAAAGGACTCGCTGGTTTTTGACTCAGGGCTTAGATTTATGGAGGTGTTCAAATACAACTTTGCTCCGTCGCTGATGTTGCCCTCGCTATAAACTATAAGGCCTACGAGAGGTTCCAACAGAGATAATTCATCGTTTCAAGCCTACTCTGCTGTTATACGATGACATTTGGTGGCAAAAAAAAGCAAGTTGTTAAATCAGGGGAGTGGGTCACGTGAATGCTCAAAACTTTTGGTCCCGAATAAATCGGCGCTCCACTAGTGAGTGATATAATACATGGAAGCGAGGCTGTCTCGGAATTTGCATCTCGGAAAATTTCTGGAATTTTTGAAACTCGATAACAGCTCATCAGCATGTCGTCGTCTATGAGCACCCAAGGTACCATTGAGAAACTCCCTCCTGAAGTTCGACTTATGGTCCTGGAACGAATCCCAGATTTGCCAACACTTCAAGGATTTATTCACGCTTCTCCTGGCGACCATGCAATCTATATTCAAAATCGAACGAAAGTCCTTTTCAGCGTGTTGCGAAACGATATGGGCCCCGAAGTTCTCTTGGATGCTTTGTATCTTCAATCGGTCATACATGATGTATGGTTCTGCGAATGTTCGAGGCCGGACTATGGGTGCGAAAATTTCAAGCAGCATACAGAAGACTTTATTCGAGTATATGAGTCTGACCGAATTAATGTTTCTGGAATACACCACAAGCTAGATTTAAATTGCCTGCTTGAGCTGGCGCGGGTACATTGGATCGTTCATTTTATGTGTGCACGATATTGCAATTTCGCTCTCTCTCTTCACCCAATGTCGAGAGATTATGTGCCTCGTTATAAGAGGTAAGTTGTTTGGTTAAACCCAGACCCGCATATTGGTTTCCATTGATAGCGCCGCAAAGGATTCAAGTCCCTTTCGAGTAATGCTGACCTTCTAATTTCGAAGGCTCTCCAAGACAGAAACCAATCGTATCTATCGAGCAATGTATCGCTTCGAGTTATATTACGGTTTGCTACACTATATGCATCATTCCAACAACTTTCTGGAGTAAGTAATTAATTCTGCCACTTTTCACTTCCATTGCCGCTTGAAAGCAACGGGAAGAAGAAAAGCCTTGCAGTCCGGGCAGGGCTGTTGGAACTAAACTTGAGAAGAGCTGCTATTATCAACATGCTAACTCCTCAGAAGGCGATGTCATGCTTCACAGTTTTCTGGAATGCCTTCAGGAGGGAGCCTGGCATGGGTCTTCTGCCGTCAGTTCACCGCGTGGGAAGTAGAGGAAATAATATGTATCCGCGATTACATATTTCAATACTATGCATCTATTCTTGGAGAGTTCATTCCCTTGATCAATAGGGATAGTGAAGGGATACAAAGACTCAGTGATTGCATAGATGCTTGTAGGGCTTTGGCCAGTACAGGCCTCGGGGCAACCAACGAGATCATGAAGTAAGTCTGCGAAGAATTTCAGTCCAAGTTGTAGGATAAATTTCACAGATCTGTGAAAAAACGCGTCAGTTTTAAGACATAATATTATGGTTAACATTCCATCGATGTTTAGGCTCGTGGTCCGGAAAGAAAGATATTACGAGTACGATATAGCCGATGACTTTCACCGAAAAATCCACAACGTAGAGTGGAACGAAGGATACGGCTTCCATATAGATTTTGCTGCACGCAAACCTCAACTATCCGTCGCATTCTTTAGGAGGCGCGGCGCGGTAACATACGAGTGTCCGGAAGCTTCAAATCGGCTGGTTCAATATGAAGGCGACCACCAGGGACCGAGTAGAGGTTGGACGTGGGCGACAAGATGTAGGTATCACGCCCCTGCGGATACCATTGATAGGGCTCTTCATTGGAAGAGCAATCCTCTGGCAAATTGGGGCTATGTCTTGTGGGATTCTCATCGCCTCGAGAAATGGGGAATGTTGGAATCTGACCCGGAAGAGCTCGTGGCCCAGAATGCTCGCGGATATTGCGCCTGGAATCTGGAAGATCATATGGTGGAAATGTATCATCATAGAAAGACTCTCGAGAGTATAAATTTGATGGAGCTAGTGCATCGTACTAATTAAGCCGAAGAGTTTGGCTGGTGATAAAAATGAGAGGATCAAGCTTAAGAATACATTGACATTGATCTCTTCAATTCCTATCACAGTAAAATAACTGCAAGTCATAATGGCAAATTTAGACTTACCTAATACCTAATTCGGGTAAAACTGCAGTAACCTCAAAAAGCACTACACGGAAATTGAACCAGCCTCAAGTGGTATGACCGGAGCGATGAATTAGTTGACACTTTCTTCCCTTCTTTACTCCCTAACTTTAGATCCGAAGAAATAATGTCAATCAGTCCTTGTCAAGCTTCTCATTTGCTTTCCGGTCCCGTGACTTCCGAATGATCTACCTCGGAAGGCGTCCTGATAGGGAGGATCAGTGGCAGCCCTGGTCGGTACTTTGAGGCTAACCACTTCTATCGCAATCTCCCAAGCCTTAGATTTGCACCGAGCAGGAAGGATTTTAAATCCTCAACGAACATCACACAGCTCTACAAACATTCGCTATCAACTTAAACATAACTCCTCCTGGAAGATTACTCCGTATATAACTAGCTACAGCTTCAGAACATCATACACGTCTGGATAACATGCTCTGCACAATCTGCGCTAACCTTGACATGGATCAAGTACGTTCCAGTGAAGGCTATCGGCACCACAGCAGTTACTTCAATCTCCTCAAATCAGCAGAAAATGGTTGCGAACTTTGCAAATTTATCTGTACGGAACGATACGAAGGAGACGGGCCACATACTCTAGATTTCGAGAAGGGTAGCGAGGATAACGAGATAGTTTGTACCACTCTCTGGCACGACCAGAGCTTACGGTTCCACCAACGCAGATGTGGTACCTCAGCTCGAAACTTTTCATCCGATGTTTCAATTTTCACGCCGTCTGGTACGATTGTTTCTGGCAATTACCTCCTTCGTAGTAGCTTACACTCTACTAGATAATTTGGCATCGAGTCTCGTAAGGGGTAGAGCTATATTTCCTAGCTCTGATTCTGAATCTTGTTTTGAACTTGTTTCAATATGGATGAGGCGATGCTTAACAGAGCATAATCTCTGCCCTTCTAGCAGTGAAGCTAGTCTACCAACTAGGGTTATTGACGTTGGCCTACCTCAATCCAACGAAGAGCCTTACCTTTTAGTGACCGGAGGCCGTCATGGACAATGGGTAACTTTAAGCCACTGCTGGGGGACTACCATTATTCCTAAAAGGACCACTAAGTCTAACCTTGAACAACATCGTCAAGGATTGCCTATGTCGGAACTTCCGTTGACTTTTCGAGATGCTGTGACCATAACTCGTCGACTTGGTTACAGGTATTTGTGGATCGGTTCATTGTCCATTATCCAAGACTCTCCCGAGGATTGGCTTTTTGAATCTGCACGAATGGGCAACGTTTATGGCAACGCGATCCTCAACATTGCCGTGGAAGCATCGCGGAACTGCAACGATGGGATTTTTAAACTTGTGAACGGGACCCGTAGGGTCGAAAGTATCCCTTTGGAGATTCCGTGCGTCAGCCCCTCGAGAAACATCAGGGGAAGCATGTTCGTTCGACAGCGCCTTTGGGGTGATCGATTTTCACGGGGTCCTTTGAGCGAACGCGCTTGGGTGTTACAAGAAGAAGTTCTATCCCCGCGAGTGCTTCGATACTCTAGTGAGCAGCTGACCTGGACTTGCAGCTCTATACACTGCAATGAAGGGTACCCTGCACACCACAGAGACAATGAAGCGCGTGGTCTAAAGGAAATTTTCAACATTCCTAGGATATCCAAGAATAGAGATGGAGACCCCGGAGAAACGAAAAATCAAGAGGACATAATGTCACTCAATATGCTGCACCGGTGGTGGTATGGAGTTGTGAACGACTTTTGCTATCGTAAAGTTACTTTCATCTCCGACAAATTCCAAGCCATCTCAGCCCTAGCTCGGGAAGTTCAAAGTCGAGCTGGCTACCAATATAAAGCTGGAATTTGGGAGGAAGATGTGCTTAGAGGACTCATCTGGTCGGCAGATGGCATGGGCGAACCTACATCGACGTATATTGCACCTTCATGGAGCTGGACATCCCTCGACCTTACCAAATGTTGGGGGTTCGACTTCAGGGTATTTCCTTATGATGAGACCCATTACTTGGACTTCACGAGGATCGCAGAAGAGTGTTCTATAAAAGAGGTCCATATTGATTACCACGACAATGACCAGTTTGGACGAGTAGCCTCAGGTTACTTGATTATATCTGGATATTGGCGTGGCATTGGCAGCTGGAGCAACGTTCCTGAAAGGTTTTTCAACGGCCGTTCGGAGGGCTCTTGGGTTCATAAACGAAACATTCATGTTAAGGAACGAATAAACATGGGTATCCATGGGTTGGTCCCGACAGCACTTCCAGGACAAATCGTTTGCTCTCTCGACTGTATTCCCAGTGTTGAGGGCGTGGGACCTAATCTTTCCGAGAGAGAAGTTATCTATTTTAAGATCGCGCGCCTTTTGGATAAAAGGAGTGGGGATGATTATGCTGGCGTCTTGTATGCTTTACTACTTGAACAGGTCGAAGGAGAAAGCGAGGTGTTTCGACGCATTGGCATTGCTCAAATACCAGACGATGATGGAATGACAGAAGGTTGGCCTGCTCGAACAATTAAAATAATTTGAGTGTCAACATCACTATCTGAGTAATATGGGCTCTTTAAAGGCGACATCACCAGCGCGGCGCCACCTATCCTGTGGTGGGTCGCCTCTATATTGGTGATAATGGCACTAATTCTTCTGGTCATAGTGAAGGGCAAGACGATATGATGGTACCTCAGAGGGCTGATCACTATTAAGTTGGATGGGACATTACTGCAGATCCGGTCAGGCTAAGCATATTGAGCAACAGCTTAAAAAATTTACCTGGCCTGAATAAGTCTAATGGACTAGAGTAACAAGCTTAATATTCAGTGCCTGTCGAACAATGACCTCCATCTAACTGACACCACAAAGAAAATGCTGGACCCAAAACTGAACCTCTTGACGTTAAATTATCTGGCATCTCAGTATCTCAATGTTTTATCTCTTTTCATCGAGGCAAAATGAAAAGATGGGCTCCAGATACTCCCAAAACTTCCAAAACGAATACATTGGCGACCACGCCCTAGGTTCCATTGGAATTCTTCGTGAACGAAAATACGAAATATCTTCTCATTTCAGTAGATATAAAAGTACCTGTTATTGACACAACTTATCTACATGCTGACATTAGAGATGGAGCGACTTCGGCAAATGAAATAGTGCTCTTAAACTTCCTCTTCATCAACAAAAGATGGAGGCCTCGCATTCGCATCCCACCGCCATAATATTCTCTTGCAGATCCGAGGAAGTGGGATGTTCTCCAAGCCGGCAACTCGCAGTCCCTTTTCAATCCAGGCTTTTGTGTTCCTCCGAATCTGAGCATTATCGGCATCCGTAATTTGCCTCGGGCCTGGACCAGGGCGAATAGATGTATTCAAAGAAGGAAGAATGGTCAGAACCAGGACTTTCAAACCAGAAAATCTCCTCAAAAGATCCCCGAGATCGTAATGCAACTCAAGTCGCGGGCGACTGGCTAAGTAATAGCATGTAATTTCCAAACGTTCAATTTTCCGAAGAAGCATTGGAGAAGATGCCTCAATATGATCTAGCCATTGCTTCCGGGGAACCGCGTGAAGGGAGTTCGCAGCTGGCTCAAGCTCAACACTGTCCAATCCAAACATTATACAGAGTGGGAGTCTCAAGCAACATTGATTCTGTAAGTGAGGTCTTCGCAGTCCAGCGTGGCGAATAGTTACAACGCCAAAGTGTCTTAGTGTCTCCTCCCGGCTCTCACGGTTGACGGAAAGTGTGATTGGCACAGCCTCGCAAATTAGCATATAATTATTCGCAACGAAGCCGCGCGTGACATCGATTTGCTCTTCTATATTGATGTGTCGAGGTGATCGTTGAAATACAAGTCTCCAGATCTTCAAGCGAAGTTCTGTGGCTAGCTTCGGGAAAAGAGTGAATGAGTCGAGATCGAAGCTATGCTGGACGAAGAGCTCCTCATCAGGATCCGGGAGGACCAAGGCAAAAAGCTCGAGGCTATCGGCGGGACTGGCTTTCGACTGCAGTTCCATGTTTCTGTAGGAGAGGTCGGTTTGCCACTACTTCGTAGATGCGAATGTTCGTTCTTGAGGTGCCAGAATCGATGAGAATGAGCGCTGCAGCTCTCTACTCTAATTAGTATGTCTTTGCGTTGCCGGCGCGGGCTAGGAATTTACTCACACTGAATCACCAGCAGGCAGTAATGGTAACGATACGGGAGATTTATACCGGACGTGTTGCCAGCTTCGCTATATTTAGATCCTCTTTGGTACTCGCAGTTGTGCGGTAGAAGGGCAATGACCTCCAGAAAAGAATCCCCGATTCGCAGAATGAGTACTTTGGTGAATGTTTTGTCTTGTGCTCAACACCACCACCAAACATTCACCGACTTTGTACTAATTAAGTTTTCTTTGAGCTCTGTGTCATCCGGTGTTTTACTTCCACTTCTTTCCATAGCTCGCTGTTTAGAAGATATGCGTGCTTCTAACGTCTGTGAATATCATGTAAAGGCTACGAAGTAAAGCTCTATCTCTGTGTCTCGAGGTAGGCATGTCCTTTTTGGTGTTGGCTATAGATTGCTGCAAAATTTGTGACTTACTTATCTCTGTTAGGAGACTTTTGTGGCAGCAGCACGCTTCCACAGCTTTGATTTGTTTAAACTTGACATCCCCCTGGTAAGAACAAAATTCCACTCCTAAACACCGTATTTTTGTCTAGTAGGCTGGAGTATGGACATATTTTTAAAGGCCTAGGGTGGGGAAGTCCATTCAACTGGGGGAAGTGGAGCAAAATCTACAACTGGGAAGCTAGCGAGGACCCCAATCGACTCGCTGATTGTTTTTACTCCGATTTTGCTTGGGGCTGTTAGGGATTGACTGATTGTGCCCTGACCAGTTAAAGCCCTAAAGGCCTGGGAGGCGGTGCGTGTTTTGGTAGTATGATAAGCTTCCGATAATCTGACCTTACAAGTTACAATTGAAGGACTGAATCAATTAAGCCTCCGTATCTCTCACTTTGAAGAAGCGACTTTCTGTAGCTTTTATCACCAGCACAATGTTCATGAACGTATGCAAAGAAGGAACTCAGATTTAGGGAATACAAAATATTGAATTTTACGCCAAATCCGAGACGTATTTAGGCAATGAATAGAATGCTTCTCATCATACAGCATCAAACGCTAGGACTAGCTACTGATAATACATTATTACCACATAATGTTTTGGTCTCTTTGAAGTTTTTCAACGATTTTTTCTACCGCGTTTTTGTCCACGAGGATGTTCCAAGGTCTCCTGAAAGGTTCCCCAATCTCCGCGTTAGTTGGTTGTCGGTCGTCCCATCCAGGCGTTTGATTCCGCGTATCATAGGCCCATGGGTCGGTAAGATCTTGATTCAATAGTGCGCAGTTACCCTCGACATCCACTACCAGGTCCATAGGAGCGCCCTCGCCACCCTCATCGCCGAAGAGGACACACTCCATATCTTCATAATCCCAGTCCCTCAGAGGAGAAATAACGCCAGGGACCTGGCTGTCGGCGGAAGGGATAGGGACTCGATTCTGGAAAAATCGTATATCAAGAGGTACTCCATCGGGGTCTAATATATTTCCCGCCAAGCCCCAAGGAACTCGAATCTCCTGGAGCATCATTGTTGGCACCCGAGCCTGCTGTCCAGCGTAGTTGCGCATCAAAGTGGTCCGGCCTGGTCTTTCCGGACGTTCCAAATAGAGAAGATAGTCTCCATAGCTCACGTCGAAGTCAGGATTGTCGATATTGAAGTAGTCAGTGTGGTAAACGTTGAAACGAGACTCGGGGGTGATGATCGACCCATCTCCAGAATCCATAAGTCTAATCAGACGAGCGATGTACATTTTAGCTGTTTTCGGGTTGTCTGCTGGGCCTGTCCCCGTTCTTCCGTTCTCATTGGGTACCGGTCCTTCATTGCCGGGATGGTCTTGGACGTCTACTGGGGATTGCGGAGGGTCGGGTGGAATGTTACGGGAGGCCCTTTCCTCGTTGTAAGCGCCAAGGGTGGCAAGATACTGCGCATAGTCATGCATAGCATCATCCGCAAGTTGCTCTGTTCTCGACTTCTCATCATCATCTGTTGTAAATAATATTAGCAGCCGTGCGAAGCGCGATATACGAAACTTTCTTACACTCTATCCGATTACTACATTGATGACTCTTTTCTAAGTGAAAGGAATAATTAGCGTTACTTGTTTAGTTAGCTTTCTTCCCCGGACATTGCCACTTACGATTGTAGAAACAATTGGCGCAAGCCCGAAATATGAAGCCCTGTTTATCTGCGATATAAATGTAAACGCAATCTTTGAACGGTCTGTTCTTCCTCTCCTCGGGGTGGCCGGTGGTACACTGGTTGCATCGAGGAATTCTCCCTCGTTCTCCATTTTCTGCTGCCTGTTCGGCGTCTTCTGCAGATACTGCTACAAAGCCGCGTTCTTGTGCCATCCATGCTTCATCGTTACGCATAGTTTCACGTAACCGGCCTATCGCAGGCTCCACCGCTGAGGCTGGCACCGATTTCCCGGCCTCCCAACCCTTCTTAAAGCCATCACCAGTGCTCCTCAATCTCGGAACTCGGAGAACAGGTAAATAACTTAGTATCTGAAGTCGAATCGTCCATTGATTAGGCCGGGCGCCGGGATAGGGACCCACTAATGGCAAGCTTGCAGGTGTCCCGGGACCAGTGGCAGAAGCAGTGGGGTTGTTAACCTTAGTGGGAAGGGTATTGGGTCTTGGAACTAGTGCTGTACCGGCGTTGTTGCTGTTCGGGGGCCAACCTAAGCCAATAGCTGGCACCAAGCCTGCATACGAACTTTCTGGCGGTGGTTCTCGGCTTCGTCCTTTCTTTATCGGACCCCTGCTCCTTTTGGGGGGCATGACTGGATTTGTTATGTAGTTGTAATTTTGGTTGTGCGTTAGGAAACGTCCCGTCCTGGCTGTCAGAATGGGGATTGAAGTCTTTTAATGCGGGCTATTTGCTGGAATGTAAAAGTTACTACTTCAAATTAGGGAATGTTGAAATCGCTATTCCTGGAATGGTGGAGCAATTTTAGGCATTAGCACATTCCAATTGAAATTACCCCCAAACAACCCTTTTCCTCCAAAGTGTTCGATCCATTCCACAGACAAATCATCAGGAACAGCCAACACTCCTAGAGCCTCATGCCCCCCGCCGCAACACCATTGTGTGCTGTGTAGATATCACTTGGACCATAGAAATTATCTCAAACCCGGAACATGGCTGGACTTTCGATTGGCACCCCCTTTTCAAGAATCAGACGTGCCAAAACTCATAAATCACTCTCGCAGGCCTGAGCCGTAGATGGCAATTGGCTACACGACGGCCAAGTGTCCAGCTGCAGATGAGACATTTTAAAGATTACTGGATACTAATTTCAGAATATTTTGTTTTTGCCCCTATGTATTGCAATCAGCAAGCCCGTGGGCCAATCCTGTAAAATTACAAACCCTCGATCTTGGAGAATGTCCCACTAGAGGTGGACAATTTGAATCCGGCAAAAACCCCAAATTTACTCCAGCAAACCGGCCACCAATTTCAGTATATCCTCAGTTTTCTTCCCCGCATTTTTAGGGTCCTTCGAGACGCTCTGCCATACCTCTCCATGTCTCGGCTCACTCAATTGGGCTTTTGCAATAACGTCCGCTCGTTTTTCCTGCCATATTCCATTAGTTTTTAAATCACCCATACGAGGAGAGAAACTCACGTCTGTGCCATGCTGCAACAAAAATTTGTAATACCAAGCCCACGTGTCGCCCAAATCGCTATCTAGTAGAATGGACTTCTCGAACCAATTCTGTGCTTTTTCCAGTTTTCGCTCAGCCCAGAAAATGCGTGCAATAGTGACGAATAGGATGGGATCATTGTCGACCTTCTTAATGGCTTCTAGCGCTCGAGGTTTTCGTTGCGTTCGTGGTTCGAGGTTCAAGATGGATTCGGCATACAGTAAACCGCTGCTGGGGACTTCTTGCAGAGCTTTTGCCATGAGGACTTTTGCTTGGTTAATATTGTTTGCCCGGCGCTCAATGCGTACGGATTCGGTCCAGAGCTCGGGTGACTTGGGGACAGCAAGACGAGCTCGGTCGAGGACACTACGGGCTTTGACGACAGCGCCAGTCTTCTCTTCAAGCCGTGAATATAAGAGCCAGAGTGGTACGGATCGAGGACAGGCCTTAGTGCCGGTACTGAATGCTTCACGAGCTTGAGGTAATTTGCCTTCGCCCTCGTAGATTTGACCTTTCATCATCCATAACTTCGCTGTGCCCGGGAATAATTGCAAGGCTTGATTCACGAGATCTAATGCCGCTTCGATATTACCAGCTTGACGTTCGAAGGAAACACTCTTCATCCAGACTCTATCGGTTGGTGCTTCTTGTCTTGCTTCCGTCAACAGATTTCTCGCCGCATCGAGTTGTTGGTTTTCCGCTTCAAGTTTGACGGCAGCAAGCCAGATATCTTCGTTGTTCGGATTTTGCTTGAAGGCCCTGCCTAGAACTCGTCTCGCGTCGTCGATCTCACCGGCTTGCCACTTCTCCTTGGCTAACATCATCCACAAGATCTCACTCTGAGGACAGGCTTCAACCGCCTTTTCCAGAAGTTGCCATAATGCCTCCTTCGTGCCGTGATTCTTCTCGAGATCGGCAGCAGCCATCCAAAGTGTTTTGCTTGTGACGAACACTCGGAGAGCATACGCATAAATTGCACGAGCGGTCTCGTAGTTTCCGCGTCCAATACTGGATCTCGCGTCGTCCATCCAGATTTCCTTGCGATCGTCGTCTTCGTCAAGACTCCATCCCAGAGTCTCGCGAATGATGGCGCCGCAGGTTAAGATAGCCCCCTCTTCTTCGCACTTCTCGGCCTCAGTAATCCAATCCTCGCGCTTCAACATTGCAGAGACCTTGGCCAGCTCCTGAACGGCACGCTTCATAACATTGACTTTGTTGGCAGTACCCATTTGCTCTTGGAGCCGTGCAGCTGCAATCCAAATCTCGTGGGATGTGGGAACAGCTTTTCGGGCCTTGTTCAGAACCTTTTGTGCGTTTTCAGAAGTCTCCAATCGCGCAAGAGCCAGCCACAACTCAACTGAAAGGGGGATTATCTCCGTTGCCTTCGCCAGGAGAAGTCGAGCATCAGCTGGATCCTCCTCGAGATTCACAGCCTCCTTCCAGAGCATGACAGATTGTGGGATATGATCCAAAGCTTTTCTGATGACAGTCTTTTTCGCTCTAGATTCCGATTCAAGCTTCATAGCCTCAACCCACAACTTGACTGATCGATCATTCTTTTGGATAGCGTTCGAAGCAATAATTTTGGCGTTATGATTATCGTTGAGGCGGATGTTCTCCAACCAAGCATCTTCGCTCTTTGGACAAAACTCGCAACCTCGAGCGATGATGTTCCTAGCTGCCACAGTTTTTCCAGCCAATTCTTCCAATCGCGCAGCAGCAATCCAACCTGGTGCATGCTTAGGATTTGTTTTGATGACTGATTCCAGGAGAACCCGTACACGCTTGACATCTCCAACTTGATGTTCCCCTTCGTTGACTTGTGATTTCGCCAAACTGGTGAGATAGCCTTTAGGATCGATATTCGTTGCACTTCCGGCGATCGAGTCGGTTCCGCTGCCTTGAGATGCTTGATCTAACCTGACTTTCAAAACCTTGTCTCTAGCTGCACCAATATCCGCGAAATTCGTCATGGTCCCATCTGTTCCATCTCCGGCGTTGCCATCCTCAGCAACTGTTGTACCAAGTTCGGTAGAATCTCTCGCTCCAGCAATAACACTATCAGGTACGGCATAGAACCGCTGTCTCAAGGCTTGCTTGTTTCTTCGATTCTTGCCTGTCAGATCTCCAACTTCTGGCAGATTAGCCCAGTCCTCATCGCTGACCGTAGTTAATGCTCTTTTCAGGTCTGCAAATTGCTGCTGGATTTTGGGGTTATTTCGCTCGTATTCTTCGCGTTCGGCCTTCTCGCGTGCTTCCCTAGGTAGAAGGTCGGTAATCTGCTCATCTATTTGCATATATGATAAACCATCTAGTGCGAGAATAGGGTAGAGGGTTCGCGGTGGCCAAGCAGTACTGGAAATTGCGGATTTTGAATGTCCCAGATCGTGTAGGACAATCAAAATCCGCAATTTGCAGTGCCATTTTTGCCCACCGCGGGGTAAAGAAAAAGGGGGAAAAGGGGGGACCAACCTTCTCGCCTTGCGCCGCCTATCCATCTTCTCATCTACCTCCTGGTAGATTCTATCCGCCTCGTCGTCGTCTTTGTCGTATGCCCCACCAGCAAACAGTCCAACCTCATTCTCGGGATCCTGGAACCGCTCGTCGTCGCCATCGTCCTCTTCTTTCTTCTCTGGTGCCCCGTATGCTGTCGGTGCCGCTTGCCCTAGCTGCGCTGCGCGCTTTGCGAGAGCTTCCTTGATTTGGTCTTCACTGGGGCCTTCCCTAGCTGGTCCAAGATCAGAGCGTGTTGTAAAGCCCGTTGCACCGCGACCGAGACCAGCAACGTAGTTCTCGGGCGCGGGCTGATTCAGGAAGTCGCGTCGGCCGGACATTGTGATATTGGTAGAGTAGAGGATTGCGGGGGACGAAAATAATATTTGAGGTCGACGAGGCTGAGGCTTGGGTCAATGTTTTTCCGACCCGTCTAGCCCTAATTGGGACTAGCGGCCAGCACTTACTCACTCTTTTGGGGAATTTGCAAGACCAATTCTTATCCCAATAATGTGCCACTTGATGTAGGTGATTTTAAAAAAGATTTAAAAAGGTCCAGAAAATGAAATATCGCACTTGGCCTGGAGGGAAAAGTGTCGGTGGGCCTTTTCTCATGAACCCCCAATAACGTCCCACTTGACGTGGGTGATTTTGAAGAGGTCCAGAAGACGAAAAAAATCGTAATTGTTCTTAGGAGGTAAATATCGGCTGGGCCTTTTTTCATGAACGCCATTTTTTATCCTAACAATCTCCCACTTGACGTGGGTGATTTTATAATGGTCCAGAAGAACAAAAATCATGGTTACTTTGGAGGGAAAGTATAAGCTGGGCCTTTTCTCATAAACCCCATTTATTATCCTATAAATTTCCCACTTGATATGGGTGATTTTTTGAAGATCAGATCAGAAATCCTGGTTATCCTTGGGGGAAAATATTAGCTGGGCCATTTTTCATTAACCCCATTTCTTATCCTAGCAATCTCCCACTTGATGTGAGTGATTTTGAGAAAGTCCAAGAGACCAACGAATCGTAATTATCCTTGGGGATAAAATGTCAGTTGGGCCTTTTCTCATGTGCCCCATTTCGTATCCCGATAATCTTCCATTTCACGTGGGTGGTTTTAGAAACAGCAGACCAACAAAATCAATGTCCTTGGGGCAAAGTGCAGACTGGAGACCCGCAAGCTGAATCTTGTGAAAAAGCTTTCTATACATACTAAATTTCTTCTGTCTTTATACAAGTATTGTACATCTCGTGATCTACCGTCGCATTTTCTAATACGGAGTGCCCGCAAACTTGTGCGACGCTGCCTGCTGCCTCGAAATCATCTTCTGCAGAATCTCTGGATGCCTATGCACACTAGGCATCAATCCCATCCCAATCGTCCTCCTGATAGCCTTTGCAATCCTCCTTTGGTTGACAGGTCTCAAGCCAGTCTCCTTCGAATGCATGATCCGTCCCATAGGTGTCATATATTCGGACATGATTGAAAAGTTCTATTTGAAAGTTAGCCTCTTGCACATTTGCCGTCCTGACTGCCAATCGTCAGAGGTTTGGAGAACAGAACATACCCGATAATGATCCAGAGGATTCATATCCAAAACATCAAAAGCATCATACTTCGGCCTATTCCTCTGCCTCCACTTCTCCATCTCCACCGGACTCAAGTCATGCGGCGCATAAACATCCCCCGCCTTCCAACGCCTCGTAATCATCTTCGTCATACTGCCCGCCAACACATGGTTCTGCACATCCTGGATGTGAGTGCTAGGAGCAGCATTGCCCGTCTCTCGCAGAGTCTCCTGGTGCCGTTTGTTCCGATCCTCGAATTTCTTGCCCATGTTGAGGAGTCTGGAGGTCATGAAGGCGTCGTTTGGTCCAGAGCGTGGTTGCCGTTGGGGTAGCTGAACGTTTTGGTATCGAGGAGGGTCGTTTCTGGGGACTGCGTTGAAGAGATTTGGTTTTGGTGGGCTAGGATTGCCTATGGTGTCAAGGAGCTCGTCGGTTGAGGGGGCCCTGGAGCCATCTTCTGTTGAATGTTAGACTGTCTTAAGGAGGTAGACACGGGTCGACAAACCAGCGCAAGCAACACGAGACGTAGAAAACCCGGCCCGTAAGCTTGGGGTCTTCGTCGATAATTGCCTCACCGCATTGAGGCATTGAAACCGTGGAGGAGCCATGATCATCGTTGCTCACTAGCCTGGGTTTCGTTGTCGTTGTGTTGGAGCTATCAGAACAATTTCAAGCGCGCCGCATCAATGTTTCTCCGCTCCCGACATCTTCATAAAATTATTTTGATCCAGCCCCTCCATAACCCAAACCCAAACATTCAGCTTCTCTAGACATCCACAAAATGGTTCGTAAATTAAAGCACCATGAGCAAAAGCTCTTACGAAAAGTCGACTTCACTACTTATAAAGGCGACAACAACCATAGAGATGCGGCCGTCATCCGGCGATACAACATTCAAAAGCCCGGAGACTACCAGAAATACAACCGTCTCTGTGGTGTAAGTCTTTGAACAGAATACTACAATCCAACTTAGCTATTCTCCCCAATCCTCAATCTACATACTAATCAACCCTCAGGACCTCAAAAAACTAGCCCACCGTCTCGCCGCCCTCCCCCCCGACTCCTCCTTCCGCCACAAACACGAAACCCTCCTCCTCGAAAAGCTACACGACATCGGCATCCTCCCCTCCACCGCCTCGACCGCAAAACTCTCCGAAGTCGAGAAAAACGTCACTGTATCCGCCTTCTGTCGTCGCAGACTCCCCGTCGTAATGACCCGTCTGCGAATGAGCGAGACAGTACAGGCTGCGACGAAGATTGTGGAGCAAGGGCATGTGAGGGTGGGCACGGAGACGATTACTGATACGGCGTTTTTGGTTACGAGGAGTATGGAGGATTTTGTGACGTGGGTGGATGGGAGTAAGATTAAGAGGAATATACTTAAGTATAGGGAGAAGTTGGATGATTTTGATTTGTTGTAGGGATATAGGGATAAAGTGGTAGAATCTTGACTGCATAGCGTGGCGTTGGGATGGAAAAATTGCTTTGGGCGGTCGGTCAGCCGCTTTTATACCATGAGAGAAGATAATTTAAATGGTTTGCAGGGATTTGAGGATTCAGATACGTTGATTTCATTCCACGACTTGCTATCTATCGTATCAAGTACTTATTTTTGGCCGCCCGTTTTTTCTCCCATCAAAATGTTCCCAAGAAGTCTTAACGGCCAAAGCCCAGCAAAGGACAGTCACTCCCTTTTCGTCTCGTCACCCAGCCGTACAAAGTGCAATCCTTGGATCTTCAAAATAAAAGATCAAAACGACCGAGGTAGCCATTAGCAGCCGTAGTTGGATCACAGATTCTCGTCGTCGTTGTCGAGGCACCTTCCACAGTCTCTGTACTGGTATAAACCATCACAGGTCCAACCCCGTTGGGATTGACGACCGTCAACTGGCAACCTTGGCATTGGACAACGTCGGTAATCGTCTTGGATGCAGTCCAGAAGGTCTTCACGCTGCCCGTCTCGAAAGCTCGGTCAACGAACAGAGTTGTGGTGCAAGCGGCCTCCTCGTCTCCGGCGGAGGCATTGGTAGGCTCACTCAAGCTGCGAGCAGCCACACGAGAAAGGCTGTGCTTGTGTCGGTGGGTCTTAGATGTCGCGCTCTCGGTGGTGGCCGTTGACTTCTGGCTGCCATTCATGCCATCGAGCCAAGGAAAGTTGGTACATATAGCTGTCCCGTACGTCGATACACCTGGGACTGTGACAGTAGTTGTGAAGGTAGGCGCCGGAGTTAGAGCTGGTGGCCCGATGATCTTCATGGCGCAAGTTCCACATGGATAGAGGACCGTTAAAGTAGTCGTTGAAGCATACACAATCTTTGTTGGACCCGAGACAGCTGATGGAAGACGGGTAATACTAGTTGTGCATGCTGAAGATGTGGAGGTTTGTAAACCAGCTTCAATACCGCCCTCGGTGTGGAAAATAATCGTTGCTTCGGATTCTGGGATACTGGTTGGGAAGCCTGGGAAGACATTTGTTGAGCTCTGGACCCTCTGTTGGAATTGAGTCGTGGATGATTGTGATTTTGGGGGATCACTGGCGGGAGTGAGGTGCACGGTATGGAGTGGGAAGCCTGGGACACCGGATTCCGAGGACGGCGTAGCTGTAATTGTTGGCTGGTCATTCACTTTATCCGTGTGAATTGAACCCGTCTTGTCTGTTGCAAGTTGAATCGTCGTAGCTGCAGGTCTGATGGGATCTGAAGCCGGAGTCAGGTGTACGGTATGAAGGGGGAATCCTGCAACCCCAGCATCCTGATTGCGAGCGTTGACAGGAGCCGGAGGACCATGGGGTCTGTAAGTTGGTTTGGAATGGATTCCGGAATCTGGGATCAAGTGTACAGTGTGAAGCGGAAATCCTGGAACCCCGACGTCCTGACGGACTTCGTTGTTCTGAATAGGAGTTGCTGTAACCAAAGAAATGAAGAGAGCAATGAATATAAGGATGGCTCCGTAACTGGTTGATCCTAGAGAAGCCATGGCTCGAAGTTTTAGGGCAATAAATGAGTGTTGTTGGTTGCTTCGAAAAGAATGGTCGAAGTTGCAGTTCAAGAGCAACCTCAGACCCGCGAGGGGTTTTTATATTGGCCATACAATTCACACAAGAACTCATCCTGAGCAATAAGGCAAGTTTTACCGGTCGACGCCATGTGAATGAGTCTTTTAGAAGATATTGAAGTCGGGTGCTTTTGCCCCCAGAAGCACGATATTCGACGAAAATACGTTGACTTTGTCCGGGGCAACTGCGCCCAACGCTCGTCTCAATTATCATGTCCGCTCTTTCCCTCAACGCAACCGTATGCACCACCTCCCTTCCCAAACATCGCACGCAAATCCTTCACCACGGCATCGGGTCTTTCCCAAGCAGCAAAATGCCCACCATCTTCATACTGACTCTCAAACACAATTGGTCCCAAAGTGTGGGCCCAAAGTTTTGGCAGCAAGACCAAGTCATTCGAGAACCTCGCAATACCCATGGGAACATCCGAATACGCTTGCTGAGCAACGAAGACGGGTGGATCGCTGTGCTCGAAGTCATAATACATGTTGCTCATTGCCGCGGGTCCAGCTTTCGAGAAATAATAAATGCTGATCCAAGTCAGGACTTCGTCGTCGGTCCAAGCATAGCCATGGGTCCAATCGTGCAGTTTCTCGTAGATCCATGCGAGCAGCCCAACGGGACTATCTGTCATGCTATAGCCGATGGTTTGGGGCTTTGTAGCCTGCTCTTTGTAGTACCCATCGCCTTCTTTTTGAAACTTTGCAGCACGCCCGAGGCCAGCAAGCTCATCGGGAGTCAGTGGGGTTGATTGAGTTTTGGCGAAGAGCTCGGGGAAAGTTTCCGCTGTTGGCTGGGCTGGTATGGGCGTGTTGGTGTACAGCGCTTTGCATTGCTTTGGTCCATATTTGAGTGCCATAAATCGGGAGATGAGATGGCCCAAGTCTCCGCCCACTACAACTGTAAGGTTTTAGTTGAGCCATTTAGATCCGCGTATGAGCTTACCGTATTCATCATATCCCAGATTCTGCATCAATTTGTGGTACGTTTCAGCATGCTGCTCAACTCGAAATCCTTTCTATCAACCCGTCAGCTGGATTCCCACGGCGTCTCAGATTATATACGCACATTCTTACTCGCGGCCGAGAAACCATAATCAATCAAGCTCGGGGCTACGACATGGAACGCAGGAAAGTCTCCCCCTTTGACCAACTCAGGCAACATCTTGGTAACTTCAATGAAGCCGCCGGGCCAACTATGAAGGAACAAAAGTGGAATAGCATTGGCCGTCGAGCTCTTCTGATGGATGAAGTGAACATCATAAGTATCAAAGCCATCTATCTCGACTTTTGCAATAAACTGAGGGTGCTCATTCAGCTTCGCTTCCGCCTCACGCCAATCGAATCCATTCTCCCAATACTGGGCAAGTCTTTTGATCTCGGACAATGGAGCTCCGCGAGACCAGGGATCCTCAGTGGCTATGTCGTCGGGAAAGTCGGCAAGAGCAAGTTTCTGCTTCAAGCGGTAGAGCTTTTCGTCTGGAATGGATATCTTGAAAGGCGTGGGAGATGACATGACTGACAATGTTTAGGAACACAAAAGTTTAGGAATAAGAAACTACGGGGTGTTAGAGAGACGGGCAGCTAGTTTTTATAACCTTTTGATCCAATTAATGGGTCGCTGTCACGGGATTTCGCGTTTTCCGGAACGCGAGGCACGCGGGAGTGTGGCACAGCGCTAGGATATGCAAACGAAATCACACCGCCTGAGTCACCCGGAGTATGGAAGCTCTTCTGTACTCCGTGCGGGCTTCAAATGTGGAAGTGCGTTGAGGATTATGAAACAACCTCGGGCACGGTTGTCGTGAAGACGCTATTCCCTGAAGGATTAGCGACAATTCGCTAAACTTCAGGGGTCATGCGCTATCGAGTCAAGTACTGTTCTGTAGGCCCTCAGATTTGTGCTTTGTCTCTTTGGCTTCCACTACTCTAACCAGGGTTTAAGCTCCTCCTCAGTCCAATCCCATAGTCTTGCTGCTAGTTTCTCATCCAAGCACCAACGAGTGTACCCATCAGTCAACTTACCGACTGGCTCGTACATTTCTCCCTGTTTTGCTTGAGATTTGGACACACCAACAGTCCAAACTTGATTCCAATGGCCTTGGTCATCGTCGAGGAATCGATTTATATTCCCAAGATACACGATAGCTTTATCCAAAAACCCGAGGCTCGATACCAGTCCCGTATTACTTGGACCAGGATCAGCGATCAATGTGGTAATCTCTGGGTAGCGACGAGCAAGCTCGCGCCCATAGATTAAGTTGGCCAGCTTGCTTTGGGCGTAGCGTTGCCATTTCCCAAGAATCCAATACGCCTGGGTCGTTTTGAGGTCCTCGAACACGATACCGTGGCCTCGAGGCGCGAGGACTAACGCCAGGCTGGAGATAGGTATAATACGCGCTTCACCGTGCTCCCCGGCCGTTTTCTGCAAAAGCGGGAGTAACATGCGGATTAGAAGGGCATGGGCGACGTGGTTGATGCCAAAATGTAGCTCGTATCCGTCCTTTGTAAGACCTTTGCGAGCCTCGGAGTCAGTATTTGTCCCAAGATATCACAAGACGTACAGTAATATTCGTTGCTTGGGGAATTGCAAGCCACTGCAAGAGCTTCTTACCAGGAGGGAGTGCCATTACACCAGCGTTAGCCATAAGTATATCAAGCCGAGACTCTTTAGAGATCTCCTTCGCGGCTTGCTTAACGGACGCCAGCTCAGTGTGATCGCAGCGAATCCAGATGACCTCCATATTTGAACTGGTCGACTTGATATTAGCAATAACGTTTTGAGCTGCAGGCTCATTACGACCGGTGATATAGATCTTGGCTGGGTTTCGGCTTGCTAGCATCTTAGCTGTTGCAGCACCAAGTCCATTCGTTCCTAAGAGATAAGAAGCGTGAGTACTCCGAAGCTAAGCTCGACGGAATGAGAGGCAAGCCTACCGCCAGTGATCAGGATCACTTTATCTTTAAGTTCGGGCACATCCCGCTCAAGATCAAAATCCAATTTGACCATGTTGGAACGTTGTTGGACCTAGTCTGGCTTGGTTGCGACTTGCATAGGGAAAATTGAAGACTCGGTAGCTTCCACTGTTCGAGGAAATAGGGCCCCCTCTGCTGACCGAATGATGAACGATGTATACCTAAGTAAGCTTGCTTCTGCCAGTTCTGAGGACCGTTATCTCCCCTTGGGATTTGCGGCTGGTAGGTGTTCGCTGATCACGAGATATACGCGAATCGTCGCTCTCTAGGCCAATTGGCATGTTCAAATGCCCTGTAAACGTGCTCAGGGGGAGTCTTTAGCGATAGGCTGAAGAGCTGCGCGCAAAACTCAAGGGGTGTTATGCGATGGAGGTTGGACTTGACCACGCCGCTGGGATGAGAGCAGGCTCCATTGAAATGACTTTCCCGGCTAGTGCTCACGCATAAACATACTACATATGGTCTACCAGCTCAAATTCATAATAATGCAGCAATGAATAGGGGTTTCTTTGCATTGTAGACAATGAAATAACTTTTAGGTAGATATGTAGATATTTGTTTCGGAGTTGCTTGAAGAATTTTACCCCGCCTCGTTTCCCAGCCCCTCCATTTACGATGCAGTGCAGCTGCCCTCTTCCAGCCTCACAATTTTACCGACTCACCTAGACCGACACCACCATCGGCATCCCGAATAGCAGACTTCTAGTTCTTCACTTCCTCCAGATAATTGATCATTAAAAATTCGAACGACGAAGGAAACTACGCAAGGGTGACTTGTAGTCTTTCCAAGCCCCCACAGCCCCACGCGGGACGGCCCATCATCCGTTTGCTAAGCCACAATAGTACGCGCCAGTGGCTTTATTGGATTCTATTTGTGCCTGGTACCTCGCAGGAGGGGAACACGAGCCTTGCGATCATTGTCAACTCAGTTCTACGCATTTGCTTCGTACTTCCACCCTCTGTCCGAAGCTGAAAATTCCGTTTCCTGTTCCAAGCAACATGAGTTCCACTGAATCAGAATCCGAAAGCCTGCCTGATACGACCAAGAAGGACAAAGGGAAAGGAAAGGAAACGGCGGAGAATCACGAGGAAAACTTACCAGTCAGGACCTTTCCTGGATCAGGTCCTGGCTTCCTTGTGAATGGCAAATTCCACTGCCATTGTGAAGGAAATCCCAAGGCGATATGCCTCACAGTAAAGACTGTCTCGAAAGACACACATGGAAGAAAGTGTAAGCTTGGTCTGTTGAATTACATTCCCTTAATTAAAAGTTTAATCCTATTATAGATTGGAAATGTCCCAATTTCGAATGCAATTTTTATCTCTGGGACGACGACGTCGCCGAGGCCAAACAATGGCACGAGAAATACGGCCCTCCGCCACCAGAGCCAAAGACCCCCGCATCCAACAGAAAGAAAGTGAGCGCATCCAAATCACCTGAAACACCTTGGACGAAAGCCAAAGCCAAAGGCAAGCGAAAAGCGGTAGAAGTCTCGGATGGTGAAGAAGAGTCGGCAAATAATGGGTTATTGGAAGTCAGTGCTAGCGACGGCGAAGAGGTCCAGGAAATCGAAAATCCGTTCAAGATCGCAAAGGCGACGGAAGTCTCGACACCTTTCAATGAACGATTGAGAAATGCAGGCTTGCCGACTCCCGATACGGGCAAAAGACCTGCGGAAGCGGGCCCCGCGCCGAAGCTGAATGATGCGATTATGTTCACCTGCGTCAATGATAAGAAGTCAGATTTGGCTACGAAGGTGATTGATATACTACGGAGGGAGAGTATCATCTTGAGGGAAGGAACTGAATTATCGATACGGCATGAGATTGAGATGGAGATGGCTTTGTGTGATACGCGGATTAGGGTGGGCGAGGAGACTATTTCGAAGTTGAAGAAGAGACTTGATGTTTTTGAGGGCGCGTTTGATGAGCCTGTTGAATTGTCTGATTAGAGCAGTCAGGTATGGCCGTTGCTTAGGACAGAAATGCGTTTAGAATTGTTGGTGATACCATGTGTTCAGTTCATAGTTAGATGTCCCAGGAAATTTCGTTTTGAGATCTTCACCATTCTGTCTGCGATCTTGCGGAAAGGGTAATGTGTTACAAACTCTGACTTCCTAGACACAGAAAATACCATTCGTCAGACATGAATATTTAGTCAGTCCGCCCAATTCCACCAGGGAAATGAGAGAAAGAAACTAGGCTTCAATATTCCTTCGCGGTTTAAGAAAGCACACCCCGCATCTTTTGTGCTCGACCTAGACAATCATCGGCCTCCCCAGACATGGACCCGTCCAGGCGATGGCCACCTCAGTAAGACGTCTCAAGGGTTGATAGACGCGTCCCACTAATTCTTAAGTCTAGTATTATGTGCGTCGCAACGGGCTTGACAATTCCTTCGGGCCATTTCCAGTCTGACCAACTCCTTTTTGTAGCTGGACGTGATTGCCGTTTTGTATTCGACCGGAGGATACACCAATGGAGATTTCCCTTTTCGAATGGCTCGAGCGTTCTGGTCTGCCACAACTTTGTTGTCCAAAGGGAAACGGTTGAAATTCAATGTGTCCGGGCCTGGCATTTCCACCGGAAGGAGTTGATCTTCTTGATTTGAATAAGGAATATATGACTCGTAGACGGCGATCGTCAATTCAATATTAACTGGATCAATGAAAGAGACTTCTTCGTCTGTATCCGTTCCCCAATCGCCATAGTGCTTAACGACAATTGTAAGCCTTTTGACTCCACCCAACTTTCGAAGCAGGTCGTCCAGATGATGGATGTCAGAACCATGAACTAGATCGTCCCACGCGTGCCCATTCAGCTCCCGTAAAATGGCTAGATGTTCAATTTTTGAAAGAGTCTGGACGTCTCGAATAGTAGACAGGTATTTTACAACATCTGAGAATGCGTAGGCATGCCGCGGGCTATCTTGATTGAGTTTTCTTCCAACGTACAAGGTATTTTGGCCACCATCGAAATACGTTTCCGGAATTGCGCCATGTCGTGCAAAAGACATTGAAGAATATCCTGGGCAAACTTCCAAGGCGGCCATACGGGATTCTTTGCAGGCGAACAAAATATGTGGGGGTTGGCTGGACTTGATTCCTGACATTGGTTTCTCGAGATGAGATTGGAGGGTTACGAAGGTAGAGAGTTCAACAGAGAAATGTGGGTCTTCTCTTATAGTTTGGAAAGAGATTTCCAGTGCAGTTGCATCGGGGAACCCCAGAATGTGCTGTAGCCTAATGAACCCCACACCTTCCGATAAGAGGTTCAAAATAGCGCCATCCAGGATGTATGTCTTGTTGGCCAACGATTCCGCGAGATATGGCTCATCTTTCTGGTCATTCCCTTCGCCATCACGCAGTGCCTGCTCGTCGACTTTCTGATTCCATTCCCTAATGGTATATTGGAGGTCCGCCCCCTTGATGCTGACAATCCTTCCTTCAGGTAACGCGGCTTCCCATATCATAAGACGAAGTTCCTTCGGAAGGTCATTGAATCGTGAAAATGTTCTGTTTGCGTCTTTTTGGGCGGTGATAGTAGTTTTGCGATTTGCGTTGAAAGAGCCGATCTGCTCAGCGTTTCTTGGTTTTCGTGCTGACGAGACAGGCGACTTCTGGATAGAGGAACCAGCCTTCTGCTGGGTGCTTTTTCGGGTGGCTTTCATCGTACGGAGGCGTTGCAGGAGGCTGAGGCTCTATCTAACAGCAAGAGAATTGATAGATTGCGTGGACTCTTTGGAAATTCCCGATACTTTGGATTAACGCGTCGATGGGGGTAAAACAGAGTTGGGAGACGTGTGGGACGAGGGGTAAAGCGGGGCAGAGACCTACTATTTCTGGCCAACCAAAGCGCGACCACCAGGACTTGGTCACCAATCTACTTCCCTATCTCCCCGACCGTATTTCGACACTTTAGACAGGGATTGAATATTGTAAGTGTGCTCCAGCGCTGAAAAGGTAGTATACAACGTTTTGGTCACTGGAATTTAGCAAATACTCGTTAAAATTGCAAGTTCTTGAGCCTTAAAATCTAGGGCTTCCTCGTGCATATCTTTTTGGTCCGAGTTTTGGTCGAGATACAGTCGGGGAGATACGGAACATCCTGAATTTTCAAGAAGCAGCAGCCAGTCTTAGAACACATTCACGCAGCCCGATCTAACAAAACTCGAAGAATTCTCACTTGAATTCAAAATACTACTACTAGAACTACCTCAGAATTCCATATCTGAATAATCTATGCTCAGGATACGTGGAATCATACCCTTCTCTCCTCTCCAGTACTCTGCGTACTTCGCTTCAATATCCTTCGTACATTGTCGAGCACAGCTACCTTCATCCTGCATCTCCTCATCATAATCATTCTCGGAGCTCTCATCTACCTCCATGTGCGACTCTTCTTCTTCTTCAACAATAACTTCATCATCCGAGTCATCCCCTTGGGACTCCTCGTTCTGCGAGATGAGTATTTCTTTGACGCCTCCAAGAGCTCGAAGGCAATCCGTGTACCAAGCTAGTCCCTCGCTCCACAAAATTTGTCCTTCCACCAAAGCAATTCTGATGCACTTCAGTTGATCTCCGTAGTATTTATGCAGGTCGTTGAGATAGTCTTCTGTCTCATAATCCCAAATGAAGTCGAAGCTGAAGAATATTACATCGCGATGTGGATTGAAATAGAAACTTCCTTCCGGGAATTTGGCATGTTCCATTCGACGATATGCTGAAAGAGTGTGTCTTCGGGATTTCTGACACACAGACAAAGCCACCAGTCTTTCTGACTCGACGTGGTTTTTATTCAAGCGTGTGGCGAGCGAGGCGGTGGGACGCAAGCATACGTCATCACTGCAATCTTCTTCATTTTCTTTGTCGTCTTCATCGTCATCAGAATCTTTAGAATCTTCAGGATCTTTGAGCTTCGTCTCCTCATCGATGCAACTTGCAGGCTTCATTGGCTTGTCTTGCTCAGAACCCTCGAGCTCGGTTATGTCGTTCAAGACTGTGGTTTCGATGACTCTGGGACCAGGCCATGTGAGTGCCCATATCATTTGACGGACTTCGATGGGTATGCGACGAAATTGAGGGAAGGTAGTCACTGGTGTAGGGACTAGCTCGACGTTGTCAGCTGTGGTTCAGACGTTAGCCAAAATTTCAACTTCGCGAATGCAAAGCAGGGGGTTATTCCGAGAGGCTAACCCTTCAAGAACGAATCCAGTTTGGAAGGATCAATGTGGACGCCATGTTTTCCGCTCATGATGGTGACAGTGAGAGGAGTGGTGGTGAGAACAAGTGCGCGGTGACCGGCTGACTTTCGATAAAGTATGAACAAAAGAAGATTAAAGCTGGTGGAGACTTGATCATGAGAAATCTGGATGCAACTTGATGTAATCTGAGGGTAATGGAGTTTGAAATGTGCTTGGAATCTCTGGGTTTATATGGGCGACGTGAAACTGGCTGGTAGCTTAATTAGGAGTGCGACCATGACGCTAACCAACAAACCAACATCTACATATAGAATCTTCCCAAACTGTTCCTGATACCGTTCGGGGTCAGACAATATATTGTAAGCAGTCTATAATTAAGACACAAAAAGAATGTTAAACCTATGGCGAATCTAAAAGAAAAAAAAAAGCTCTGGTCGAGTATCTCGTGGAGTGGGGAGATTTTGGTGCAGACACGCTAAAATTCAAGGGATCTGACGTCCATGTGAGGCTCAATCACCAATTCCTCATTATTTATGGCAAACGCTAATGGTATTGAACTTTTGTTTTCAATAGCCCCACGACAATAAATGCAAAAGTTTTCATTTTTGTTTTTTGTATTATGGCACTCGTGCGTGCTCTTTGTTTTCATTTTAGCAACCCCTCTTTGCCCCTGAATTCCCAAAAATTTAGCGAGCTCGCTCAACAGCGAGATATTCATGTCGGGTACGGAAGTAGGCAGGTACAAAGCGTATCAACACGATGAAGACATGCATTCATGGTGTCGCCAAGCTGATCGCCACAAAACCCACTTGTTCTATGACAGACACTAGTTAAAACCCCAGCGTCACGTTAATCGCCAAGCAACGCGAATAGGGCGACAGCCGCCAAGCACCCCGCACTTCAGTTCAAGCAGAAGTGGATAAAATCACCAAGCCTTAATAACAGGCGCATTATTTATATTCCGGCTTCTTATTTCAGTCCCGATATTTTCCAAGACGGCAAATTCAAGTCCGCGTGTATACTTACCCCGTAGAATGCCCGATTTCCGCAGTCTCCGCATTGCAGATCTAGCGGTAGTACATATGACACCCCGCGACCGCACAAATACAACGCTACCTTGGATTTGTTTGGTAAATATCGAACACAATCACTTCTTCTCTTTGAATCGGCACTCATGCTGTTCCATATAAGTCTCGCAGTCCTCGTGGGCCTTCTACCAGCCACTCGCGCGGCCCAACCATATTTAACATGGATGAGCGACTCATTCATCACTCGGGGAGTAACGCCAGACCGACATTACACCAACGCAGTCCTCTACCGCGGTTTTGAATTGGCCTACAATAAAACGGGCAACGCGACCTATTACAATTACATCAAATCTCAAATCGACAGTTTCGTAGATGCCGATGGTAATCTAGGCGGAGGGTACTCCACTTCATTGTATTCCCTGGATGACTTGCGCATTGGTCCCAATCTGCTATTCTTATATCTAAGTACTCAAGATGCGCGATACAAGACTGCCGCGGGGCAGTTGAGAGCTCAGTTAGATCGCCAACCTCGCACCCCGTCAGGAGGATTCTGGCATCGGAAGCCCACTTATCCGAACCAGATGTGGTTGGATGGGATTTACATGGCTCAGCCATTCTATGCTCAGTGGACTCAATTATTTGACCCGGGTAATACAACGGCGTGGAATGATATGGTACTTCAATTCGATTTGATTGAGGAGCACTGTCGGAATAAGACCACGAATCTTCTGGTCCATGGGTACGATGAATCTAAAGTTGCAAGCTGGGCGGACCCTGTGACGGGTGCTGCACCGCATGTCTGGGATCGAGCTGTTGGATGGTACTTCATGGCATTGGTTGATATCCTTGATTATTTCCCGAAGTCACATCCTGGGTATGTAAAACTGTTGGGATATATGAGAAGTTTAGCTGTTGGCGTTAAAGCAGCTCAAGATGAGAGTGGGGGCTGGTGGCTCGTTATGGATGATCCGTACCCTGGAATGAAGGGCAACTATATCGAGAGTAGTGCCACAGCAATGTTCACGGCTTCTTACTTGAAAGCCTCGAGGCTGGGATATATCGGCAGTGCTAACTACCTGGAGACTGCGCAGAAAGCGTATACCTTGATGACGACGAAGTTTGTGGCACAGAACGGGACCAAGTCGACTCTGAATTGGGAGGGAACCGTTTCGGTAGGCAGTTTGGGAAGCAACGGAAGCTTTGAGGTATGTCCTTTTGCTCATTTTCCTCATCTACAAAAGACAGTTAGAATAAAACTAATTCCGAAAATCAGTATTACATTGGAGTGCCGTTGGCCGAGAATGACTTCAAAGGTGTTGGACCGTTCATCTACGCGAGCTATGAGGTTGAGCTCTTGGGAACGGAAAATCTTTAACGTTATCAAGTAGATTGAACGATTGCAGTATTCCAACAGTAGACATTTGAACCACCGTTCCTTATCCGGTATCACATGTCTCCCCCTTTTCTCTCGGGTGTGAAGCGAGAGTCTAAATATGGTCCGTGCGTACGATGAGCTCAGCTGTATTACTGATAATAACGACTTCATTTTCTGTGAGGATTTGAAATAACACGGAGAGCAAAGTGCAGACAAGGTGCAAAAAGATATTAAAAATAATGCAAACACCGTGGCATATTACAAATACAGGCTTATAGTGCTGACGCACCGCGATTACTAACCAATCAAGCTGCGACCCCGCACCCCACCGAATTGTTCCAGCCCACCACTAGTGCGGGCTTTTCGTATTGAGTCACTATCTTTGTAATATCGGGTCTGGAGCTCTTATCTTAGAAATTATTTCAACAGCTCTCCATAACCTCTTCCTCCGTTGTCTGTCTCACGAACCTGTCACATTGCTGTCATCAATTCTTCTGAAGCCACTCAACAGCCTCGTGCCGACCAGATCTTCAAAATGTCAGTTGCAGACACGATAAGGATAGCCCACACGGCCCGGTGCAAGCTCCAGATGGCTGCAGATCGCCCCGATCGGAATTTAAGATTCATCTTAGGCCATGCATTCACACTAGACAATCTTCGACTGCGGATTGCTGAAATCGAGGAAGAAGAAGAAGAGAGTATTCCAGAACCAACACCAGCACAACAGCGACGTGTCAGCTTCAGCGGGAAGCCGAAACCAGTCAACATTGGGTTCGCAGGTCGCAAGAGTCCACCACCTCCGCCACTGGAAGATGATTTGGATGATGAAGAAGACGATATCGAAGAGGATGAGGAGGAAGATGATGGATTGAGTCTGCAGAGGTTTGGTTCTGCGGCTGCACAACCACCCAGGATAGCGGGGGAAGAGGACGAGAGCTTGGACGATGAAGAGGAAGTCCCGGAGCCGTCAATTTTCACTGAGGATCAGTTGAAGGCTATAACAAGCCAGCAGGATAGTCAGGAGTTGAAAGATGCGTATACACATGTAACTGGATGTCCGTGTCATGGCGAGAAGGGGCCCGCTGCCGAGAATTTCTGGGAAGTGCCACAAGCGGCAGGGAAAGGTGGGCCAAGAATGGCTGTTATTCAAGTTGCAGCGTAATATCTAGTTATTTCTTAATATAATATACCCAAAAGTTTCAGCATCCAGATGTTCAGCAATGTATGACTTCGCGGGGGAAAAGTGTACGCTGATTCCTTTTTCAATCGCTCTTTATCAGTGAAATATTCCAGAGCTCTAAGGATGAAAACATATCCCTCTTCAATATTCTAGACTGATTACCAAACCGCCAGTAGTTAACGCCATGGAAAGAAGTGAGGAAGTGATCCAGGGGTGGCACAATATAGAGTGGCTTGAGGCTAGCGCGTGTTGAGCGACTTCGCGGCTGATTTTGTGCGCACGTCCGATTTGGGAAAGATAGTTATTGTATTAAAAGTCGAGATAAAATATTTCACTAATCTAATAATTTGCTTATGAATCAATGACTTTACAACTGAAATATCCTTCAACTTATGCTCAGGTTGATTCCCAAGATCAATCCAATCAAAGTACCCCACGAAAGGTTTACATTTACAAAAGCCAGGGCGTAACCACTTGATGTCATAATTTGGGTGTTCTACGTAAAAGTAACATTTATCCCAAGCCGTAAGAACTGGTCCTATATTGGCTGCAATCTCGTTATGGAAAGTATCTTTGCTCATTTCTGAATCGATATCTGCCCAAAGTAGATTGAAAAGTTCGTTGGATTGATCGTCGCCACCCATGAAAGACAGCCAGCGTTCTGCCCACCAAGGGTAGTAGCCAGAATATTCCCAGTCAATAATTGCTTCTATTTTATCATCTTTGACTATAATATTAGTCAAGTTCAGATCTCCGTGCGTAAGGATGTATAGATCCGATTTTGGAAGTTCTTCTTAAGTTCTTGATATTTATCCTCGATTACCAGGGGATCCTTAGTCTTGTAAACAATAGATAATCCAAAACGGAGATCTTCTGCAAGATTTTCAAACCATTCTTCTGTTGTACGCCCCATTTTCTTACACGTAGGAGCCCTACGCCGATGGCAATTGCCAACTGTATAATCTTCAATGGGGCTACCATCGACCTTCCCGGCTACTGGTGATGTGAATTGTCTACGTTGTTTGATAGCATTGCCAAGTTAATTTGCATAATTCGATTTCTGCTCGGGAGAGAGAGTATTCCAGATTGTATCTAATCCTACGCCTTGAGCTCGGGACATTAATGTGAGATCTATTAGATCTGTAGGTGCATTGAGTTTTCGCATTTCTTTTATAAGTGGGATGTCTAAATTTGGTTGATTGCGCAAAAATTCCTGAGTAAGAAAATCGCTTCCAAGTGAAGCATCGTTTGGTTTACCGCGAATCAACCATCTTGATCCAATTTCTCATATCCCTGTATTAGCGCGCGTTTGGATAATTCGAATGTGTGACCCATACGACGAAGTCATCTGGTTGTAGACAGTCCAACCACAAGACCAGCATAATTCATCGTCCCCCATGTCGACGCCATTAATAACGGTGCCTAGATGTCTAAGGTTTTTACGTTGCTCCCGAATTTCGTCGGATACTCCATCATGAGGCGAATAAATAAGATCTTTATAGATACTTTCAAGGTGCGTGTAATCCTCCCGATCAATAGCAGCTTGAGCCATATTATTGCGCATTTTGAGTTGTATTTAACAAGTTCCATCTATTTACTATTTTTGAACCCTTTATTTATAGTTCATTGGAGGCTTTCTTCTTTTGGAAATGCTTTCGGACGATGTAATTTCAAATAAATAGAGAACTTTTGATCATATGATTGAAAGATTTTTTTAAAGGATTATTCATTCATTATTTTGTATAAAGAAAGATTGACGCATGCGGTATATAATAACGAGAGTTGATGTATAGAGAAAAGTGGCTGCTTGTAACCGTCTTTGATAGGCGCGAGTATCAAAAGTAGCACAAAGAGTAAATATATGCGTCTTGTCTGGTCAGTTCAAAAGCAGCGACAGGCACAACAGACGCGCGCGCCGATCTTGTACTGCCTATCTGTCCGGCCTAGCTGTGTCTCATTCACAATAGCCAATATCTCTACGTTAAAGGTTGTAGAGGTCTGGGGAACTCATGAGGTCCGCATTGCCCCGTGATCAATATCGTCCGATGATGCTATCGGGCCGCTTTTGCAGGGGCCTTCGGTGAAGATGTTATCAAAAGATGTTTCAATTGAAACAGATAAAGTACTGAGAGCATAGCTAATTCAAACAGACCAACAAACTCCCCAGAATGCTTGCCCACACGGTGACCAAGATACATCTACAAATTTAAGCACACTCCCCTCTTTTCATAGCCCTGTACTACTCCTACTCAGTCGCTATCACTGTCTGCAGCCAATCTTGCCATTATATCCTCAATGTCATTAGCATTATCCGCCAATGCTTGCCAGGCATTCCAGTTCATTCTGAACAAAGGGTTTCCGTTGGCATCATACATAATGAACTCCACGGTTCTCTGGAGCGATTGGTTCGCATTGACCACCGCGGCTCTGATGGCAGAATACAGGGAACCGGGTGTCACAGTATTGACAATAGAGCCCCAAGTAGTTCCCGCGGGCGCGTCTGTGGCAATACCCGCAACGAGAGTGACTCTGTCCCCGGGAACGTTGCCGATGTTAACCTCCTGCTGACCAGTGTAGTCGGCAACGGACTGCATCGCTCTCCACATGCTGGTTGTCAAAGTATCGAAAGCACCGCCAGCGAGAGCAGCTGAGCTGCGGCCGAGGTCGTTCACCGCGCCTGCGCCGATTGTGAGCGTGCATCTGTTGAAGACCGAGACTTGTCTATCGCCAGAGCATTGGCCCGAGCGTGCTTCAAGAGCAGTTGCTTTGGAGTCTGTGGACTCGATTTCACGGCGAGCCCAGCGCATATTGGAGGCCTCGTCACGCTTGGAAGATCCTTTGTGGAAGAATCCAGAAATGGTGTTGGTCTGAAATCCACCACTTGTGCAAGCGACAGCCTGGAGAGCGAACCAGGACTGTAGGAGTTGGGCATTGAAAGCATAGTCGCCGTGACCGTTGTAACGAGTGACACCGACAGTACAGCTTCCACATGTAGATGTGATAGTGTTTTTATCGCTGATGATGACGTTGCCGTCGCAATTGATGTGGCTTTGTACAAGAGAGGCGCCGGCACAGATGCAGTCGGTGTTGTCTACAACATTGCCTTGTGGTTGACGCTGGCAAGCAAGCCCGACGCCGTGTACAAGTGGCATAGAAATGCTGAGAATCAAAGCGAGAAGTTGTGCTTTAGGAGCCATGTTGACTTCAAATTGCTAAATGCCAAGAGGTGACTGAAAAAGGCAGGAGATGGAAATCTGCTTCGAGTGTTGAGAGTTTTAATAAGAAAAGAAGGATTGAGATTTTGTGAGAAGAGATGTTGCTGAAGATGAGAAGAAATCTACCTGCGGACTTGCTTCTTTATGTAGTATTAGCAGTGGCAATGCGCAGCGGTACTGATCTATGTTGTCTTCGAGGATTTCAAGTTTCTAATCACATGACATAGTAATGTCTGTTATTTTTGAGACTATTGACATCATTCAAGTGAAGCTAGGAGTAGGTTGTACGGTGAGGCTGAATCCTCTGGTAAGCGGGTATTCCTTTTTGTATTACTTGTGGGGTAGACGCATAAGCAGGTCGGCGCTGAAGTCTTACCCGAATGCGGAAGTTGCACGGAAGCAGATCACCAAGTGGGTTTTTAAACATTTGAAACATCAGATCCTCCCAATGAGCATTGATTGACTAGTCCAATTCTATTTTAGACTTAATTTCGGCGGGGTCATTTCCGCATCATGAAGATCTTAGGTGGAATTAGGAGGCTGACTTGTGGCGACCTGTCAGCGCGGGTATTGTCCTGCCTCCTTAGCCATGTCAGCCAGCTGCATGCATCCAAGCGGCTGTCGAGCCGCTCTGCTTTTCAGGAGGCTCAGTCAATCTCACGTGTCTCTCATGCTGCCAGAACCATGTCTTTGATCTTCGCTGCTAAATCAATCAGTCAAATTAATGTTCTAGCTTGCGAAGTGGGTCCGTATTTTCTATTCGAGGAGACTTCCTTATTGGAATTTCTATGCTAAGCTCTGACAAGTAGTGGATTCAACGGATCAACGGATTCATGATATCTCACAGAATTATGGGCCATGATGGAACAGCAAGGCGAACTGTGGGAGACAGATGTGGCAAACTGAAAAGCAATCTATGAATAGATATTACGATGGTGTTGGATTCTTGTATTTAAACACTCATACTTCCACTGCTATCTCCATCTTCACAACAACATCATTCAACCCTCTTCTATCAGCTTCTCATCAACAATTTTTCCAAACCAACAAGCTTCTCCAAGTTACATCTTCTCTCTTAGTATCGCGTACTACCTCATCACCTCCTTTTCAAAATGAAGTCTACCACTCTCGTCCTCGCCCTCGCCGCATTCTGCGCTTCAGCTTCCGCAGCAGCAAACCCAGCTAACGGCTTGACCGTCGTCACCACCGACAGCAGTGGGAACGAAGTGGAAGAATACAAAGGCCGCTACGAGAACGGCCCCAAGGAAAAGCGAGCAAACGGTTTGACCGTTGTCACCACTGACGAAAACGGCGAAGAAGTCGAGTCTTACATGGGCCGCTTCGAAGACGGGCCTTCCAAGGAAAAGCGTTCCGACACCCTCATCGACAGTGCCAAGTTCAACAAGCGTGGTAGCTACGTTGGCACTTCCTGCGGTGGCAAGTATGGATTTTCGGAGACTGATTACGAAGTCGCGCTTCAGGGACTGGCCAACTATTTCGGCAACGGCCAGAGTTTCGCCACGAAGATCTGGTATACTTATGGTAATGCTGTCATCTATGGGTGTGACTATGGAAAGGGGCAGAGTTTCACTTCCAGTCAGCTGTATAGCGATTTGGGGGCTGTGGATACGGCTTGTCCTAACGGGCAGACTGGGTGGTACTCTCATGAGCCGTGGAAGTCGAGCTATGGACGAGCTGTCAATGGACAGAGTTTCTGTTAAGTGGGACAGGAGGTTGAAGTGAGAGGGGATTTGGTGGTATAGTGGGGCGATTTGAAGGCGGGGTTGACTTTTCTGGGGTTTGATTTTTGGTTGGTTGGGATATGCATTGCTGTTATTATCGTGGTGTCTTTTATGTATGCAAATTGAAGATCATTTGGCTACCAACACTTGCTCTATGATTATGAACGGGTTCCCAAATTTAAAATTTCAAAGTGCTAATTAGCTGAATTTGACTAAGAATGAAAATTTGTCGTGACAGTCCCCCGTTTTTTACCTGAGTCACTGAAAAACTATAGGGGTATACCAACATCCAGCCATTTGCCTGCTGCGGCCACGGTAATGAAAGGAATGTCATATTGCAAAAAAATAAGTCTCCCCATACCATGTCGTGCGCTGAGAAGGTCTCTAATATCCTACGTCTCCATTTTGGTGCTGATAATTTGAGGTGGCGTCTCAAGAACCAAGGCGCCGAAAATGGAGGCGAACGCAGCCGTAAAATTTTCTAATATCTCTCCTCCTGGTTGAAATATTATCGTAGCTTTGTAGTAAATACCGCATATAAATATTGCATCCAGCGGCCGTCCTTCAGTCCAACTCTCGAATGTTTATTTTAGGCCATCCCACTTCATTGAACGAGGGGCAGGCAACCAACAATGTGAATAGCAAGTTGAGCATCATTGACCCCAATAGAGCCTGGTCGCTAGGATCATTTTAATTCTCGCAAATAACTATGATTCTCTAAAACTCCTATTCTACTGGACGTCGCCCTTCACCCTATTCACCTCTTCGCTAGATTGCCGCGACAAACAAATATTCACCGCCAGCGATCTCGCATCCATAATTTTCTATACACCACAAGATAACTTCCTCAAAGTAATCCACGACAACACGACTTCCTCCATCTTGCCCACCGCTTACATCCCACCTCCACCATGGCGCAAAAACTGACGCCGCACCTCGCGGAGATCGAGGCTCTCATCTCAAACCATAAGCAAAAGAAGATAACGGCTCCCGCACGAACACTCAATGCTGAGTACAAAAGCATGACGATGAAGAAGGGCAGCAAGAATTACACAAAGCCGTGCAAGGGACCTGGAATTTGCAAGAATCTGCTTTGCGAACACATTTATGCCATACCACCGTACGTTCTGCTCTTTTCAACCGACACAGCGCACATTTGATTGCTCCGAGAATGCGATGGACTGACGAGGTGAACAGGACCCTAGATTCATCGATGGAACGCCTCCTCGAACTCCTCCTGAAGCAGAGTTTAGCAGATGGATACGAGATCAGCAAAACTTACGGACAAGAGATGATGGTGCGAAACTCATGGAAGCTCGTCGCCGCACTGGCTGTGGCGAAAGCCGATATTGACAAACGTTTGTTTTCTGTTGCATCACATCCTCTTTTACTGACCGTCTTTCAGGTACAAATGCACTCAAGTCCAGCGGCCGGATCCGCTGGCCCGCCTCCAACAAGCTCGCAGACCTTAAACCAGAATCTCGCCGCCCTGCAAACGCGTACTCAACCCCCATGAACACCCTGGACGAGATACTGGCTTTCCTCGAATTAGAAGATAATCATCTAAAGCACGTCTTTGATCAGAAGTCTCTATCGCCCTACTTCAAAGAACTAGTTAAGAATTACCCTTCTAAGAAGGCGCGAGATGACGCCTTTGCAATGTATTCTGCCGAAGCCAAATTTAGGGACGCGAGGGAGAAATTCTTAAAAGAGAGTAAAAAGAAAGGGTTGAAAGGTGTTGATTTGACAAAGGTGCTGCATCAGTGGGATCTGAAGCATGATCAGGATGCCGAATTTCGGGTGGTGGGAATGAGGGCGCCCTTGGATGCGAAGCCTACCCCGGCTCGGACGAAGAATGTACCAGAAGCAAGAGCTGATGGGTACGTGCCACCAAAGGTCGAAGATGCTTCTGACGAAGGTGACGTGTCGGATGGGGCTTGTGAAGAATGTGGAAAGGCATGGAATTATTGCGAATGCCCATGCGACTCCAGTGATGAAGATGAGGAGGGCAATGAGGACGAGGACGAGGACGAGGTAGATGAGGAAGAGTTTCAGGCTGTTCTGGATATTGTGTGGGGAAATCCTGTAAGTCCTGACTCCGGATCCGGATCCACGGCGGACACTAACAATCTCCAGAAGACATACCAGTCCAAGTTCGTCGAGCAGTTCGGCGCACCTCGGCAAGGCTCAAGATATTGGGAATCCGGCAAAGGAACTCCTCGAATGACAAGCAGGGACATTGCGTTCCTTCGACAGCCTAAAATTGCAATGGAAGAGAAGATGGCACTGTTTCGGCATTACAGGGAGAAGAATCCGTCGTTGCCTTTTCTGGACAGCGCAAAAACCAGGACAGAGGTCTCTAAACTTCTAAAGCTGTTAGCGATAAACCCCAAGACACTGGAGTCTGGTCGTGTAACAAAAGAGATAACAGATACTCTAGAATATTACGAAGTAAGACCCTGACCATGAGATCTTAACCCATTTAACAATTACTCCGCAGGACCAACTTTTCGAGGACTTCATTAGTCACTTCAGCACTGTCTGGTCCCGCAATGCCGATATTGCTCAGTTGTCTATAGAAGACCTCACGTTCCTCAAGGATCCGAACAACTCCGAAGCACAAAAATTATTTCTGTACTATTTGCGACTAAGAATCAACAGTTATCCAATGCTTCCGCGCCAGAGTGCCGATGCAGGCAGAGAAGTCTTCAAAATGATACTGAAAACTTCAAGGACTAACATGACTGACGTAGAAATTTCTGAATCTGATGAGCCAATGAGCGGCGACGATGTCGACGAAACACTACCACATGGCCAGCTAGAAGTAAGTCCTCCAGTATTGGAACATCCCGCCCAGCTAATCGTCAGGCCGAATTACGCAGCAGGTTCATACTTGGTTTCGACACTAGCTCTCTATCATGGACTTCCGCTGAGCGTCGCTTTATCAATGACCCCCATCTACCAACTGGTCTCTTCTTGTTTGTGTTCTTTCAGCGCTACAGAGAGACTAATTACCCTATGCTCCCCAACGACGCAAAAACAGTCGTCAAGATGTTTGCCCTTATGCGGGAAAACATGAAAAAGGTGGGTATTCAAACCGGACGAAGGGACCCTTTCACGATAGCCAGTGAGGAATGTGAGCAGCGGAGCGTCGAAGAATATGCAGTAAGTGAGCATGCAAACATTAGGCTTCGCAGCTAATGGTTGATTGATAGTCGTACTTGAAATCGAAAACGAATTGTGGCCGCTCAGACCTAAGTTCTCGAACGCTCGATCTTGTGTACGCAACTCATTTAATGATTAATTACGTCAAAATGGCTCAAGATATCCCCGAAACTTTCAATTCACTAAACGAGTACTCAACATTCAAGCGCGTCTTCAAGGAAGCCAACCCACATGCTCCCCACGATGAAGAAACCGTGAAGAAGTTTTTTACATGCTTTCACGAAGTGAAGAAAAAGATTAGCAAGGAACTCGAAGAGTCTGAGATTGACATGACAGATAAAGGTGGCGCTGGATTCGAGATGAGCCAGGACTCGATTGTAGGTTTTTCGCCAGTTGAGCGTACAAGCTAACAGTACAAAAGTCAAAACTTTTCGACGAATTTGGCAAACATGCGCAAGTGGAATCGGAAGTTGAATATCCGTATGAGGAACTCTGCAAAATGGTAATATCAGAAGATGGGTCTCATCTCGAAGGCGGCAGCGATAACGAACTCCTCCCATTTCGTCGATCCGTAGAGAAGCTTCACTCGTCTCTCAGGCTTGCTTCGAATGAAGCGTCCGCGCAGAACTCGGACGACATTTTCAATGAAGGGTTGGCGAAAATTCCGAAGAAAACTGCCGTTGTCGAGGCTACATCAAACAAGAAGAGCAAAAAGCGGAAACCGAAATACAAGCTTCTGACACCTGAGGAATACGTGGTGAGCTAAGCAACTTCCATACTTAATCCCAAATTAACAGAACAATAGAAGAAGGACGAAACACAGCTCATCAAGGAAATTGAAGAACTCGAGAATCGCTACCCGACTCTCAGCTTTGTCAACATTGTTCTTACTGATGTCGACAAAGCTTTCATCAATGACGCCCGCAGCAAGGAAGATATAGCTGCTCGCTGGTATCGGATCTGGTTGAATGCAAATGCAACTATTTTCAAGGCCGACCATCCAACATTGAGGCATTATGAAGGGCTCATGAGTGCGTTATTATGTCATGGAAACGATGAATACGGGCAGAAGGAGCGAATGACCCGAGTGACGCGGAACTACGAAGTAAACATCCCCTGTGTGAGTTAAGTAAGCATTAGCTGAACGGTGAACAGGCATTAACAGAAGAGCAGCTCGTCCAACAAATAACTACACTTGAGAGTTATTGGCCCAGCCTCAACCTTGACAAGGTAGATTTTAAGTCTGAGGATGAAGCAGTCTTTGAAAATCCAAATACGACCAAATTAGAACATGCTGCTCTTTTGCGCACACGTTGGAAAGAGATGAATAGACCACTTATCCCTAACGCAGATTCGATCATGGCTCATTACTCCTTCCTTCAAAAAGCGCTAGCAGACAAGTTAGTCAGTGCCAAAACCAGCCAAGAGTTGCAGAAAGAGTTCGAGGTTCGGGAGCAAACCCATCCCCTTAAGATTATAACACGGGTTAACAACTGGCAGGCAAAACGCATAGACCAACTTCAGGAGGAAATTGAGGATCTTGAAAACAAATATCCTTGTCTCAACTACGTAAATTTTGTCTTTACGGCCTTAACCCCTGAGGACGACGCCTTCCTCAACGAACCGTCAACCACCGAGAAGCAGAAAGGCATACGGCTTGAGGAACTGTATGACAAGAGGAGGCGATTATATCTGTCAGATAGTAACCCCGACTTCATAAGATATGAGGCACTTCTGGCGACACGAAGGCGCAAGGAACTCGAGCTTCAAAAGGATGCCTCCTTCCAAAGATACGAAAACGTACGGAAAGAAGCTTTGTATACAGCGCTCAACAAAATGAATCCAGGAGGCTTGACAGCGGAGAAAGCTGCGGCAATAATGAGATACAATTCTGCACCACTTCAGAAGGAGGAGAAGCGGCCAGGGGGTCGAAGTGTGGCAGCTCCTAAGGGGCGTGTAACGCAACTTGCGGCCTTGCCACCAAAGGAAGCTGCAGCTGATGTCATGTCACGATCTCCAATATCAACGAGCAAAAAGAAAGGTCCACCAGCAGTCGATCCTGCAGCTAAGACCAAATTGTCTGATGCTCTGCCAAAAACGCAAGCCGAGCAAGCTACCAAGATAAAACTTTTTCAAGATTATCTTCCTCCACCCCTTCATCAGCAACCTGGAGCACCAGAAGACGATGAAGCGGCGAAGATTGAACGGCTTCACAGCGTTATACCTTTGATAGTTGGTTCGGAAAGCTTAGTGGAGAAGCTGAAAGCACAGGGGGTTGTGACGCCTCAGCAGCTCATTGATATGGAATGCCTCAGGGCACAATTTGAACAGTTGACCACGAAAGAGCAAGAAGACTTCGTGGATATATCAGTCACATGGCTTGAACTCAATAAGCCAGCCGAAGGCTACAAACTCAGCACACCTCTAGCTTATAAGGACCAGATCGCGCGTGGTGAGGCTATGTTGGCTTCGCCTCCTTCTGGTATGCAAGCAGAAAGCTCTGTAAAGATAGCTTCGGAAGATGTGATGGAAACCTTAAAGAAAATACGGCCTCAGGGCTACTCATTCTCAGATGCGGCGGAAGTGATGCGTCTCGGTCATGCACTTGATAAGTTGATCGTTGAAGATCGAACAGGTACTATGGAGGCAATTATTACCAGAATATACAACAACGTGAAGAAGCACGATGAAGATGCTAAGGCAATCCAAACTCCGAGTCTCTCGTCTGGCGAGAAGAAGCTCCTCTTCCTACACCAATACAACAATATCACCCCGCCACCGCGCCCGGAAGCCATTAGAATTTTCAACAAGGAGATAGACGCCGTAGAAACCCAACTTGGATTGGAAAGAGTGAGCGGTCGAGCTGGCGTCCTCAATATGGTACGTGGAGCCCTTTCAGAAATATTTCCGAGACTAACAATAGGCAGGACAACTTCCAGGAGACAGCCGACCTAGACAAAATCCCCATAATCGACGACGAAATAGGCAAAATCGTCATGCTCAACGGAACAAAAGCCGAAATCGACGAGATCAAAGGTTTGCTAACAGAATCAGAAGCAAATGAAATACTCGGCCTCGATGCAACAGAGGCAAAAAAGAAGCTGCTTTTCTGGGAGCGCTACCTGGCTAAACACCCCGAGTTGCATGAGTATACGCGTCGTGCCGCAGAAAAACGCATAGGTTTCCTAAACCAGGAAGACGACAGAAACAAGACCTTAGCACTTGCGTCCAAGGTTCCTGGCTCTATCGCAGAGATTCACGTCTTGAAACACTTGATTCAGAACCTACCAGAAAGCCCGCTCGCTACTGCTACAACATGGCTGACTATCAAGGATACGCTGGAGAGTGACGAAGCTAGAGGTGCGATGGAAATTCGCGCGAGGCAAGATCTTCTGGTTGAGCTTGAAAAGGCGGAGATGGCGTATGAGAAGAAGCATGGGATGAAGCCAACTGTGACGCCCGAGGAGAGTAAAGCGCAGATCAACGAACGTATTTTGAGTATCGTGGAGAAATTCTCGATCGAGGAACCCCTCCCGACTGATGATGTCCATCCCAGCGAGTCTCCTGAGCAGGACGCGAAGGTCGACCTCAGTGGCCTGAAGCCTGAAATACTCACTGGTTATGGGGCTATCGTAGACCGGAACCGCCTAATGCTGCAATTTTACAGTACTTTCAAGAAGTTGAAAGACAAGATGCCCATTCAGGGCTACCCTGCTGCGTGGCAAGAAGATATCATAGAAATCGTCAAGATTTTCGAAGACGAGTATCTTCCCGCCATGGTCCGCCTCAAAGCCTTGGAGCTTCATCTAGCTTCTTTTCGCAAGGCTCCAGCTCCGGATGAGACGAGCTATGAAGCTGATGTCGATCAGCCGAAGAGCAAGAGCAAGAGCAACGGTTTGTTGAACAAAGCTGCTGGTACATTGCGAAAGTTACCGACGCCGAAGAAAATTGGAGATAATTTGTTCAGGAATCTTGCGAGTAAGAAGATTGGCGAAAAGTTGAAGAAGCTGGAGGAGGAGAACATGACAATCGAAGAGGCTGGAAAAGATGTCGTTGATACATTGGATGCTGGAATCGTGCGTGGTCTTGCGACTCCTACCGGTCCAATCTATCCGGATATTGTTTTGGAGGAAGATGAGACGGATAGTAGCGACTCGAGCACCGATTCTTCGAGTGACGATTCAGATGAAGCTGAGGCCGACCGTGCCAGACCTTCGAAACGTAAGGCAAATCGCGCGGAAGTTCTGAAGCTCTATGCTGGCACTACACTTCATCCGATAAAGACACCGAGTACTGGCCTATTCGACAAAAGCTATGCATATGCAGGCAATGAAGAAAAGCTAGCCGGGTTCCTCAATTTGTGCCTGAAAGAATACGACAAGACGCTCGATCCCAGCATGTAAGTGTCCCCATTCAAGCTCCGGAGCATTATCAGCTCATGCTAATATTCCATAGCCGACCCTACTTCAAGCACTTCGTCAAACTCCAAGCATGGGTGGAAAATGCCGAGCTTTCTGAAGGCCCGTTTAAGAGTGACGAGATATGCCATATTATGGTCAAGTGCTTCATCAACAGCTACGGAACCGCGGTAAATATGCTCAGCATCAGTGGAAATGATGTTAAAGTGGCAATGAGGCTGTATCTGCATATCACCGTGGGTCTAGAGAAATACTTTGCGGGAAAGGGGGTTGCTAAGCCGACTCAGGCGATGTATGAGGAGAAGGTTGATGCGTTCGCCGTGTACGTGTGGAATCGGAGACAGTTTATGATGGAGCCGTATGTGGAAGAGAGTGATGATGGCGGAGGCGAATGAGGTGAAGGTTGAAAGAGATGACTGCCTTAGCATGAGGGCTCGATCCGAGCTTCCCCAAAAGGCGACCATGATAGACCACTCGGGACGATGAGGCTCGGCAGATCTAAACCGGTTGCCTTATACAATCGCCTCAGACATCACGCTTTCATTCGCCTTACGAGCATGCGGCTCTGCTACACCACATCAATTCGCCCTCATCTCATTGGAGAACGATGAGACCGAGTAGAGACATGGCGTTTCCTACATCGTTTCACGCACCGGAGTTTAACTGTAGCTGGTACCGGAAGTACCCTCATGCCTTGAAAACAGCCTTAGCTGATACTTGTTTGCTTCCTGATTTTCATGGTCTCGACTCCGACTCGACTCTCGTTTGCATTTTCCCAAACCATCTCAGGAGATTTCCGTTCCGCACCGCATGAAGGAGGAAGGTGCGCAATGCAATGCTGTACCTAGAACTAGGCAACCATTTCCCATGTCATTCCGTTTGCCATTGTGTACTGATAGAGTAGAAAGAAAGAGAAAGATTCACAGCCTTGTGTGTCTGGTGTGAGTGAGGCTGTGATGAAGTGAAGTGGAGGCTGAGTCGTTGTCGTTTTCTCGCTTCCGTTTTCTTGCCCAATTGCGGGGCTGGAAGGCCTGAGATGAGGTTCGGCGAGAACCGAAGCGAAGCGATTAACTTGGCCACGATCACCCCCCTTTTTCTGTGAGCGGGTGAGGAGGCTGCTACCTTTTTGGTGATACATGGGGCGTATTGGTCACAGGGTCGTGGCGCAGTCTTCACCGCTGGAATGCGGCTCTTTTCAGGTTCTTACTGTACTTTTGTTCTTACTGCTGATGTGAATGGAGTCTAATTTCTAGACAGACATCTTTGGGAACCCCTCGTGCGTCATAGCTCCCGAGATAGAGTTGGTTGGGCCTGTTTCGACAGATGTGGGACCCGGACTTGGACCTGGACTTGGGGTGACATGGATGCCCTCTTCAGCTTGGGTTCTGGAAGACTGCACTGCGCAGAAAGAATGGAGGAGGTTGGGAAAGTAGAGAGACCCGCTGTAGTTATATCACGCACTGTTATGAACCTGGTTCCTTGCTGAGAAGACAGATGCCCCGCCTTTGAAATGTTTTACTGTGCAGAACTTGCTTGCGACGTGTCAATAGATAGACGTGATATTGAATGAATGAATGCTTTTAATTAATATCTATCCAAGACTTCACACCCCCTCCTGTTCTTTCCTCTCTCTCTCTTCCGCTGTTTGTCACCGAGTGCGGCCGCCACCAAATAGAGTCACTTTCTCACTGCAAGTCCAGCCAACGGCAAGCGCTCTCGTACCATGCACGAGCTGCGTCTTTCTTGCATGCCCCCCAATGCGCATTTGCCGTGGTCCGTCTGACGCAACAATCACACGCCGGTGCGAGTACGACTTTTCCGGCTTCCCGCAGCATTCATCACTTGTCATTCGAGGCCTCGAGTCCTTGCACTGCCCTGGCCATCCAATTACTGCAGATTCACGGCCTTTAGTCTTTAGTCACCTTATTACAGGCATCACCGGAGACATCACTGGCTCATCACGAGATGCAACTGGTGGTTGGCGCATAAGGCTGTCTAGGAAGGACTACATTATTTGCCCATACAACGTTTGCGGATAGATAGGGCCAGCGAACAGAGCAGAAACATTGCGAGTGCAGGGCCAGAGTAAAGTAAATTAGTGTGCGTGCAGACGAGATCAGAAGCAGATCAGAAGCAGAAGTAGAGAGGCAATAATATTGCGGAAGGTTTGGAGGCTTGAGGCTTGAGGCTTGCAGAGGAAGGAACATCAGACAAGGCTTGACCACAGCCAGAGCAGCTGCTCAGCACAGATCACAGCACCTACAAATCCACTTCGACCCCACCATCTTCTCAGCACCAGCAGCACCACCACCACCACACGCTACTTCTACTCTCACACACCAACCCAACTGATTACATACTACATACAACACCGCCAGATCTCGTATAGAGATCTTCCTAACAAGAACTACAACCGCCTGAGGGCATCTCCAACAACTACCCACAAATTAATATCACAACCCGACAACCACTTCACTCACCATGCCAGAAGTTACCAGAGAGCGAGTTGTCCGCGCCTCGTACGGTCGAGATCGCGACGACTACTCATCCGACGACGACCGTTCCACCTTCAGCCGCTCCCGCGCAGGCGGCAGCGGCTCCCAGAACTATCGCACCGTCCAACGTTACCGCGTCACACCAAATCGAGTCGAGGAAGTCGAAGACGAGCGCCGCTCCTCGCGCCTCGAAGTCATCCCGCGCCGAGGCGAGCGCATCGAGGTCGACCGCAGCACCACGGAGCGCTTCGTCGAGCGACCTGAACGACCCCGCTCTGCCATCGATATCCGACCTCGCTCGACAATCATCGAGCGCGATCGTGTTGTTGAGCGCGAGAGGGAACCGTTCCGCGAGCCGGAGCGAGAGCGCACTCGCACTGTCGTTTATGAACGGGATCGGGATAGCCCGCGCGAACCAGAACGTATTCCTCCTTGGGAACGTGGACCCGCTAGGCCGTGGGAGAACGAACGAGAAGTATCTCGCGAGACTGATGTCAGGATCGAGAAGCGTGGACCTGCGCCTGCGAGGCCGTGGGAGTCGGAGCGCGATGTCAGGGAGACGGATGTGAGGATTGAGAAGCGCACGACTGAGCGTCGGGAGGAACCGCGTCGTGATGATTTTGATACCGAGAGAGTTACAAGGGAAATCGAATACTATGATAGACCGGAACCACCGCCTCAGCCTATTATCATCCGTCAAAGAGCGCCAGAACCTCAGCAGATTATTGTTCAAGAAGCAGCGCCTCCACCACCGATCGTGCTGCCAAGACAAGAAGAGCAGGGCTTTGAGGTTATTCGGAGAGCGGAGATTACACAAGAGGTCGCTCGCCCAGAGCCGAGGAGGGAAGAGGATGAATACTACTACAGACGCGATGTGCGCGAGGTTGGTCCTCCCAGAAGAGATAGGGAGGAGGACTTTGCGATGGCAAGATACGATCGCAGAGATATCCGTCCTCGAGACTCGGTCAGCGATGGAGAATACAGCGACGAAGACTATTATGTCCGCAGAAAAGTCGTAAGAAGAGAACGGAGTCGAAGCGGTAGTCCACACCACAAGAGACATCTTGCCGAAGGCGCCTTGGCTGGAGCTGGAGCCGCTGCTCTGCTTGCCAACCACCGCGAAAAGACAGGCGATGGACCTGAACATCGCGGAAGAAAGGTCGTTGGAGGAGCTGCTCTTGGTGCTTTGGGCGCTGAAGTCATTACCAGAGCTCGAAGCCGTTATCGCGAGAGAGAGCGAAGCCGATCAGGATCACGATCTCGATCAAGTAGCAGACATGGTCATCATACCAAACTCAAGACTGCCCTTGGACTTGCCGCTGCTGGTCTCGCTGCTGCGGCTGCTGCAAAGTATGTCACTAATCGCAAGCAAAATCAAGAAGAGCTTGGTAGAGGTCGCAGTCGAACTCGGAGTGTTTCTAGACGTCGCAGTGACAGCTACGATTCTTATGACGATGATCGCCGTCCGAGAAGCAGGAGCAAGCATGCAGATCCCAAGCATCGTTCAGCTTCCATCGCAAAGGCAGCTGCTGGCACTGCGGCAGTTGCCGGTATTGTTGAGCACTTTAGGAACAAGTCACGCAAGCGCAGTGGTGAACGATCAAAGTCACGAATACGAACAGGAGCTGAGATCGCAGGAGCCGGTCTCGCTGGAGCAGCAGTAGCTGGACTCTACGAAAATCGCAAGGCAAAGGAAGATGAACAGAAAGAAACTGAGCATGTCAGACGTAGGAGGAGCAGGAGCAGAACCAGAAGCAGGTCCAGAGCCAGATCTGTCGGCGTATATTCTGATCCTGGAGTTGACCCAGAACTAGGAATGGTACAATACGGTACTGAACCCGTATACACCCAACAGACTACCACGTACCGCGAGTACGACCGAGGTAGTTCCCGAGATCGATCCCACCGCCGACGCCACTCCTCATCCTCTAGTTCTGGCGATCGAAAGAAACATTCCTCAAGAAGTCGAAGTCGAGTCCGCGATATCGCTGGCGCGGCAGTTGGCACAGCAGCTGCTGCGATCGGTGTTAATCAATATAAGAAGAGAAGAGAGAAGAAGGAGGCTGAGCGGGAGAGGGAACGCAGACGTGAGGAACCCCAGCACTCAAGATCTCGTTCGCGCTCTCGATCTGCATCATCTGCCAGGACTTCCTTAGGAAGGAGGTTATCGAACCTTATCCCCAAGTGATGTATGCAGGTCATTGCGTTGTATATATTATCGCGTCTATTTCGCCGTCATGTCATGTCACCATCGTCAGTCATGTAATACTAACGCCAAACGCCCAGGTTACGAGGAAGAGTCCCCGGCTGAAAACTACTACTCTCGCGATTACGATGATTATTCTCCATCTCCTCCTCACGCTTCAGGCGGCTCTTACTTTCCTCAAAACAACCAATTTCCTCCGCCGCCCGTCAATCCTACTGGCTTCACCCACCACGCCAATCAGTCCTCTCCAAACGTGGCACAACCTCCTATCCCGCCTTACAACCCAGCAGACTATGCAAACCAACCTCCTGCACCACATGACGGATTTGGATACCCGCCAGAAGCCCCCAGAGGAGACAATGTGAGTCCAGAAAACTATAATCATAACCCTGCTCCTCAGCCTCCTCCTGCTTCGACGCCCTATTTTCCCCCACCCCCCCAAGAACCACGGACGGCGGATGGTGCGTCTGAACTCTAGTACTCTTTCCTACAACCTCCCATTTTCACCGCCTCCAAATATCCTAACAACGCATCCTAGGCCGTCTAGACTACTTCTCCTCCGACACGCCCCCCTCATCACCTGATCGCCCCCACAACAAATCCGTCATGTTCGCGCCGCTCTCTCCCACTTCTTCCCGTCGTCTAGCGCGGATCCGGAAAACGCAGCACGAGAACGCTACTGCGCTTGTGCCTGTTTCTTCTCAGCCTGTCACGGATCATGTATATGATATTGATAACGATGAACCTGACCCCGAACCTCCTAGGAGAAGAAGGAGAAGACGTAGGAGGAACTCGGATCCTAGTTCCAACCGCCCGAATATACCGAGTAAACACAGACGCAGACAACGAACCGCGAGCAGAAGTCCGAGTCCTGATTCTAGCGGTGCGGAAACGGAGATATTGCCGGATCGATTTGATGCCCATGGTAGGCCTTTGGATTCTTCTAGGGGCTTTGGGGGTGCCAGAGGGGGCGGGGGAGGGGAACAGGAAATGGTTGAGAGGTTTGTGGTGGGGGGTGGGGATGTGGTTGAGGGGCGGAAGAGCTGGAAGGAGCTTTTGAGGGGGGTGTTGGATGGTGGTTCTAGTTCTGATTTGGGGAGTTCTGGAAGTGGGAGGAGGAGGAGGAGGTAGTTCTTTTCATTTGGGTGGGGAATTTTTTCTTTGGTTTGGTTTGAGATGAGATGGGAGATTATGAATTTTACGGCCGTGAGACGATGCGAGAATGAGAGCCTTGTTATTTTCTTTGGTTGGTTGGAGGGTTTTTATTTGGGATGAGCAATGAATGATGAATTTCCTTTTTTCTTTCTCTCTTCTTTGAATTTATGTGCGTTTGAGTTTGCGACATACCATGAGAATAAGAATGAGAAGAAGAATGGCATATTTTAATTTCCAGATCCACTTGCTTACTTATTTGACTTTCTTATACCTCCCCGCTCCTGACATTCGTATTTGTATCCCCGCGGAAGTCTCCGTCTCTTACATCGATTTAGTGATAACGTCATTGTTGGAATGAAATTTTAACGAGTGCGTGTTTCGCTCTATCGGATACCTTTTAATGTTTCTCCTTTTTTCTTTGCAGGTGGTACATTGTAAGTTGATTTTGCTGAGTTACGAGGTGCTTTTCGCTGGTGTTTCGAGGAGCAGGTTGAGGAAGCTTGGGTTTTTTGAGGCGGAGTTTAGAATGGATGGGTGGGGGAAGAGAATAGGGATGTGGAATGCACTTTCTACTCTTCTAGTCGAACTACATGGATTATGGAGCACAGAACAAAGGGGGAGGGGGGATTGGGTAGGGGAATCACAACTATAATTACCAAGATCTCCCTTTCTTTTAATGGTCCAGTGATCCGAATCCCCGATCCCCAAGAAGGTGCCTCAGGAAAATTGCGGGTTTTTAGGCGCCAGCATTGGGCAGTCGATGATCGTCACGCGTTGGGTTTGTCAGAAGCCTCAATTGGTCCTGTGGCATTACGTGAGGTTGAGACCCACTTTTTCTCGCTATTGGCTTCCAATACACAATTGGAACGACACGCCTTATATCTCGGCTCTTTCATTTATCCCAACTAGCTTCTCACCACAACAAGTTCTAGTTTCTCTACGCTCATGGCCAGACAGTATATAAAAAACACAAATTCATGCCGACTTCACAATAATTTTCCAAACCTCGCCGACTTCTCGCTATTTCCCAACGCTCACCTGTGCTTCCCGGCATCTAAATTTTCATTACCGTCATGACTTTCGATCCGAAGCAGATCAAAGGACTGTTCTTCGACATATATGCGACTCTAATCAGCTAGGAAGATGGACTCTATGCGCATCTTCTTCGTTTGACCAAGCAGCCGGGCTCGCCAGAAATCCGTTCGAGACTTCTACGCATGAATGCCGCAATCGAGAAGGCAGTTGAACATGAGCACTCCGACTGGAAATATCCACTCATCCTCGAAGAGGTGTACGCACGCATTGCCAAAGAACTTGGCCTACAGTTCGACCGAGATGAGCAGATTTCCTATGGACGCCAGATCGGTGATTGGCCTGCCTTCCCAGACACCGTGGCAGCGATGGAGATTCTTGCGAAACATTACAAGCTGTTCGTTCTGAGTAATGTTGACGAGGAGTCCTTTGGGAGGACATGTGCTGGGCCACTGAAGGGCGTGCATTGGGATGGCATATATACAGCCGAGCAAATAGGGTCGTACAAACCTGATCCAAGAAACTATGAATACGTCGTCGACCGCTTCCAAGAGATAGGTATTTCTAAAGGCGAAATTGTTATGGTCGCTCAGAGTCTCGACATTGATCACGTAACTTGCACGGCTCTTGGGTTCAAGCCGGGAGTATGGATTGAGAGAAAGGGTGCTATAATGGGCGGAAATAGAAAAGAGCTTGAAGACCAAGGCTTGTTAGAGTTGGGAGCTGCTTATGCTTCATTGGGCGAATTCGCTACTGCTGTTGAAAAGGCTTTTGCGCATGAATAATCTCGGATAATTCGCTTCTCGAATGGCTGTGGCAGCTAAATTGTGCTACATGGCGTAGTATTCTGGCCAAGCGTTGGCATTTCAGTGCTACAGATGAAGTTCCAAATCAGTAATAAAGTTTTCATGTCGTAATAGTTCACAATGAGATTTTTACTCTTCGGTCGGAAAGGATTTATGCTGTTTGCAAGTACTCTTTGTAGAGAGATAAAACATTCGTTCATGAACAGTGTGCACTGACGAGGAGCACGGAAAAGGGAAGTGGGGAAAGTCAATCGATTTAAGTCTATAATAGATCTTGGTAATCTGTGACAAACTTCTCAATAGCTCTCGCAAAAATGTCCAAGTGCTCAACTTTGGTCTCAAGGTTAAGCGCCACATAGCCTCTGGTAGCGATATAAAGGCCCTGTTCCAGCATGTAATGATAGAAGATGGCCTGCAAAATATCTTTGTTTGCTCCAGTAAGTGTAACGTTCATCAAGCTCCCGACACCACTTATATAGACCTTTGGAGCAGTACCTACAGCTCCATCGGCTTGTTCGTTATAATCACTGGTGTTTTTATGGCCGAGACGCTGCTCAAACACCTCGGCAATGCGTTGTCGAAGTGTGTCGCCCAGATCGTTGAGACTCTTGACAGCCTCCATATCGAAGATGTTACAACCTTCAATACCGCCGGCCATACTGATAATATTGTTATTAAATGTCCCCGAGTGCACAAGCTTCTTAGCACGAGGATCGAGCATCTTCATCACGGCGTGACGCCCCCCAAAGGCGCCAAAACCGAATCCCCCTCCTGGCCATTTCCCCAATGTCGTGATATCCGGTTTGATACCCAATGTTGACTGCAGGCCACCATAAGCGAGCCTGGAGGTCATGACTTCATCAAGTATGAAAAGAGCACCGTGTTCGCTGGCGAGCTTCTGGAGGTGTTGCATGAAATCAGGTCTGCCAGGGATACAGCCTCCCGCACCCTGCATTCCTTCAACGATAATAGCCGCTAGTGAATTGGTTGGAAGGGCCTCAACGACAGCATCGGTTGCGAGAATATCGTTATATGGTGCTAGGACAAATTCATATTTCGGGTTCATGGTGTAAGAAGGTGAGGCTTCTGGGAAGCTGATGGAGCTCCCGTGATACCCGCCAAGAAAACACAATATCTGCTCTTTGCGTCAACAGCAGCCACGAGACGGTAAATTCTGGTTCATTGCTAAGTACTTTACCTTTTGCTTTCCTGTATATGCTATTGCGGTTCCGATTGCCATGAGATTTGCTTCCGTGCCCGAGTTGCAGAAGCGAATCATGTCCATGCTATTTCCAAATCTTTCTACCAACATCTGTGCCAGCTTCCCTTCGTACTCATTTTTGCCTCCCAAGTTCCACCCTTTCTTCATGGCAGTATTAACTGCCGTCCAAATTCGCTGGCAGCTATGACCGTAGAGGCTAGCAGAATACTCGCTCAGAAAATCAATGTAAGAATGTCCATCAACGGACCAGACGGTCGTGGCTTGGCCTCGAGCTATGACCATTGGAAAGGGAAGTGCGTTGAGGACCGATCGGGTGTTGGCACCGGGCATGTAAATTGCATCATGTTTGAATTGTGCGAAGGAGAGAGCATTGCGCTCCGTGTATCTGTGGCGAAATTGTTCTAATATAGACTGAGCATCGATTTTAGAGGTCTGGGATGCGGAGCCCGGCGTGTCAGCCTTAACAAAAGCACTGCGATCAGCCATGATGGCAAATTTAGGTTGGGCACTGCATCTATCACGCCGGTGGGCCTTTCTTTTATAAAACTGAAAGGTCACATGCACAGGGTCTACCCATTTTGAAAGAAGCAGTCGATAGCGAGATTATGGCTGTACGAATCCAGCTTCTGATCGATTGGAGGAATTCAAAGCTTGAAAGCAGCGCTTCTGTTACCCGCGTTGGATTACATTGCTCACTTTAGCAAAGCGGCAGTTTTACACCAGATTTTATAAGCCCAAGTCTGGATTGCAATCCTAGATGGAACATTCATCACCATTTTTCAAACCGCTGTTGACTTTACGCATAGGTGTCTAAACTAAAAGAACATCTATCCCCATGTCTTGCTTGACCCTTTTCCAATTGACATGGATTTCTTCTTCCTTACATCCGGTCTCAATGGCAGTGCAAGCTCTAATCTCCCAGATCCGTTCGATCAGAGCCTTGACCTTCACTCTGTTGCCCATACCAACCTTCGATGCGCTCTCAAATAATGTCATGAATTTGGACTTGTGCACATCCATGTAGGCCTCAACACCAGCGATGAACAGAGGCCATAGCGTGTAATTACCTCCGGAGATGTCAATAAAACCTTCCATACAGTCGAAAACTTGAGACGCATAAATTGCCAATTTTCCTGGTACAGCTTCGTAAAACGTTTGATGATAATAAATAATGACTGCAGCTTTGAATGCTCGGAGATGCAAACGCCAAGACTCTGCATCATTGCATAACGATGATAGCGTTCGTCCCTCGTGAAGCACTTCCGTGTCCATGCTCCATTGCTGGACATTATCATCTTCTATTAACATGCGACTCAGTTTCAGAGATGTAGAAGCTGCATGTGTAAATGACTCCATCTGTGAACTGAATCGACATTGTTTATTGATCTCGGATATGCATTCTATCACAGAGGGTGAAGCTCCTAAAGTCCATCCAAAGAGAGGAGTATCAAGTAGAAGTTCCAAAGACGTCGTATCTTCCAGATCGTAGGTTGCATCATCTAGGAAAGGATTCTCGTGTGTCGAAGACAGACTTGTCTCGTATTTGACTCTTAGTAGATGAAAACTTTGCATAATGTACCAACCGTCTCCAGATTTGGTCAAAGTTGGGGAAGATCTATACCGTCTAAGTAACTTCCAGGCGGCGGACA
>Ga0247778_1000292_pt1 | contig 78997 bp, 70 predicted proteins | sample UWRJL049202B5_FD_179939 | JGI IMG/M metagenome (GOLD analysis project Ga0247778, IMG submission 179939) | Plant litter microbial communities from Arlington Agricultural Research Station in Wisconsin, United States - UWRJ-L049-202B-5 | ecosystem: Environmental > Terrestrial > Plant litter >... | reverse complement strand
GGGTCCGTGAGGTCCGTGATGTCCGTGAGGTCCGTGAGGTCCGTGAGGTCCGTGAGGTCCGTGAGGTCCGTGAGGTCCGTGAGGTCCGTGAGGTCCGTGAGGTCCGTGAGGTCCGTCAGAATGGAGTTTGAATTCGAACTCGATTCTCTGACCGCGCCGCGTCTTCGTCGTGAGCGCCCCGGTCCGTCGCGTCCGCGAGATTGGTGTCAACGGTTTGGCACTCTGTCGTACGGTGGGAGCGAATGACTGCGCGCACATGTGCTCACCCGCGGGGCTGACTCGATACGCGCGTTTGCGCGCGGCGGGCGGCGCAGTTCGAGACAACGCCTCACTCGTCCCAGGCTGAGCCTTAAGCTTTCGCGCGCGTGGCCGACCTTAGTCTCTCGTGTCGACTCTCATAGGCCTGTTGGTCATGTTCGGGGCTGTCCTCGGTGGCTTCGCCATGGGTGGCGGTCCATTCCCGGTGTTGCTGCAGCCAGCAGAGTTGGTCGTCATCGGCGGTGCGACGGTTGGAACAGTGATCATCTCTGCGCCGGGCAAGGTGATGTCGCGCGTTCTCGCCTCCCTGAAGAAGGCGTTTCAGAATCACTCGCCGACCAAGGCAGACTACTTGGATTTGCTGAAGCTGCTGTACCAAATCTTGGCCCTGATTCGGCGTGAGGGCGTGCTCGCGCTCGAGCCGCACGTGAGCGACCGCGCCACGAGCTCGCTGTTCGGTTCGTATCCGACCGTCACCAAGCGACATCACGCGATGGACTTCTTGGTCGACGGCTTGAAGCAACTGGTCGACGGCTGCTCCGCCGAGGAGCTCAACATGCTGTTCGATGCCGAGCTCGAGACACACCACGCCGAAGACGCGCAACCAATTGGCCTGATCCGCACGGCTGGTGACGCCTTGCCGGGTCTGGGCATCGTTGCCGCCGTGCTCGGTATCGTGATCACGATGGCGCACTTGGACGGTGGCCCGGAAGAGATCGGCCATCACGTCGCGGCGGCCTTGGTCGGTACCTTCCTCGGCATCTTGCTCTGTTACGGCATGGTCGGCCCGATGGCGACCAGCGTGGAGATCCAGGTCGCAGCCGAGGGGCGCTACATGATGTGCGTCAAAGAAGCCGTCGTGGCCGCCGCGCGCGGCGTGAACCCGGCGATTGCCATCGAGTTCGCACGCCGAGCAATCTTTTCCGACGAGCGACCGTCGAGCGCCGAGCTCGACAAGGCGTTCGCGGAATTGAAGGGTAAGTAAATATGGCCGGTGCTCCAGCTCAGAGCGGCGGTGGCGGGCCGCGCATCATCATCATCAAGAAGAAGGGGGGGCACGCGGCTCACCATGGCGGCGCTTGGAAGGTGGCCTACGCCGACTTCGTGACCGCGATGATGGCCTTCTTCATGGTGCTCTGGCTGGTCTCTCAGACCGACCAAGAGACGCGCACCGAGCTCTCGGACTACTTCCGTACTGGCGTGTTTACGGGCGCCCCGTCGATCTTGAACGGTGGTAGCGGTATCCAGAATCGCGGCTATTTCGACGTTGTCGGCTCGTCGCACACGCAGCCCGAGCAAGTGACGTTCGAGCGCGTATCGCTCGCCGTCCGCTCGAAGATTTCGCAAATGATCAGCGAAGATCCGGGGCTCAAGGACATTCGCGATCAAATCAAGGTCAGCGTGACCGAAGAAGGTCTCTTGATTCAAATCTTGGATGGAGGTCAAAACCTGCTGTTCGATTCGTCTTCCGCCGAGTTGAAACCGAAGCTGATCGAGATTTTAGGTAAGATTGCGCCGGTGTTGGCACGCTTGAGCAACCAAATCCAGGTTCATGGCCACACCGACGCTCGGCCGTTTCCGGCAGGGTCCGGGCGCTCGAATTGGCAATTGTCTTTCGAACGCGCCGATCGCGCGCGCGCCATCTTGGAGAAGAGCGGCCTCAGGACGGGCCAGGTCTCAGGCGTATTCGCGCATGGCGCGACCGCGCTGATGAAGCCGGACGAGCCATTCGCGCCCGAGAATCGCCGGCTCTCGATTTTGGCCGTGCGCCGAGGCATGGAGAAGGTCGCGGCGCGCGGACAAGAGGAAGACGAGCCCAAACCGAAGCCGCGCGCCGCAAATGTCGGCGCGACCGCGGCCAAGCCCGATCCGACCGCCGACTGAGCACCCGACCAGCCGCGGCGTTCAGCCAACGAACAACGGTTCGAGTTCGAGCACGACTAGGTCATGCTCGAGCGCCGCGTCCAGCAGTCGATCGGTGCTCTCACCCGCTTCCGGCAGGTCCACATTGAAGCTCCCGGCGGCAGTGCGCGCTTCGAGCCGCAACCCGGCCGCACGCAGCGCGCTGGAAAAGTCCTCGATTCTCGCCCCTTTTACGGTCAACGCATAGCGCGTGCCGGTAGCGAAGACCGAATTGGGAGCGCCCTGGGCGACCAGAACGCCGTGCTTGCACACGAACAATTCGTCGCACGCGTCCAGCAGGCTGCGCTCGGAGCTCGGAGAAGAGGGCAGGCTGGCGGACACGAGCACTCGGCTTTGTGCGGCCGCTTCGCCACACAACCGAGCGATGTAATCGGCCGAGGGCGCGTCGAGACCGCGCAGCGGCTCTTCCAGAAAGACCACGGCGGGCGCGGTCAGCGTGGCGAGCGCGATGCCGAGAGCGCGTTGCTGATACAGCGCAAGCTCGCTCAGCTTGCGCTTGGCGATCGGTGCCAGCCCGTAGCGATCGAGCGCGCGCGTTGCGTCGTAGAGCGCGCGACTCGCGGAGCCGTGGCTCAGACGAGCCGCGTGTCGCAGATACTCGATCGCCGTGAACGATTGGGGCAACAGCGCGTCACACGCGGCAAAGCCGAGAATGCCCCGAGAAATGGCCGTTTCCAGCTCACAGCCCCCGACTTGGCCGCGACCGCTCGCAACCTCGGCACGCCCTGCGAGCAGCTGAAACAAAGGCTGCCAATCCCCGACCAAGCCGACGCGCTGCGCGTCCGAACGCAGGCTGAGGGGCGCTACCCACGCCGCGGCCGGCGAGCGCACCGTGAATTGCTGCAGCTCGAGCGTCGCCGAGCTGCCGTCCGAGCCGCTGGCCCCCGCACTCATTGGATCACGGCTCGACCGTCGTCATTTCCATCAAGGCGAGCGGCTTGTCACCGGTGTGGGCGACGAAGGGCGCGAGCGCGCGCACTAGGTCGAAGAACTGCGCAGGCAACAGAGCGGCGGCCGCAGGTGGATCCTCTTTGATGCCCTCGATGCCGAGCAGGCGGCCGAGCAAACTGGTATCCGGCGGGGGGAGCTCGACGATCGGGCCATGCTCACTGACGTTGCCGAGCTTGCGCGCGAGCGCGATTGCTTGCCGCAAACCGCCCAATTCATCGACCAGTTTGTGCTCGAGCGCTTGCTCACCAGTCCACACGCGGCCCTGCCCCACGGCATCCACCTCGGCTTTGCTCAGCTTTCGACCGCTGGCGACGCGCGTCAGGAACACATCGTAAAACTGCGAAACTTTACGCTGAAGCTCACTGCGCTCCTCGGTCGTGAACGGTCGGAAGATGGACTCCGCGTCCGCGCGCGGCGCCGTCTTGTACACCTCCACACTGACGCCGATCCGACGCATCAACTCCGCGACATCCGCCTTGCCGTAGAAGATGCCGATGCTGCCGGTGATGCTGAGCGGGTTGGCGAACACGTGCGTGCCCGGTGCGGAGATGTAATATCCGCCGCTGGCCGCGGCGCTGCCCATGCTCACGATTACGGGTTTGACCTTGGTCGTGAGCTGGATCTCGCGGTAGATCACGTCCGCGGCCATGGCCGAGCCGCCGCCAGTTTCGACGCGCAGTACGACTGCGCCGACACTGGGATTTTCTCGGGCTTTCTTCAGGCTTTCGGCGATCGTGTAAGAACCGACCAAGCGCATGCCCAAAAGTGGGATGGTTTGGCTGCGGCCGTCCACCATGTCCCCATCGACGTAGATGATGGCGATCCCCGCGTTCTCGCCGAAGTGCTCGGGGGCGCGCGGCGCGCGGCGATCATCGAACAGACGCACGGGAGCGCCGACCAGCGCCCCGACTTCGTCTTCGAGCTGGTCGTCGAAGGCGAAACCATCGACTAGGCCGGCGAACTTGGCTTCGGCGGCGACGAACGGCCCCTTGGCGATGCGCTTGCGCAGCTCGCCTGCGTCGATGTGACGGCCGGCGGAGACGTCGAGCGTGAAGTGCTTCTCGATCTGTTGCAGGAGGTCGATATGGTCTGCGCGCGCGACGTCCGTCGCGTCATTTCGCATGAACGATTCGGGCGCGCTCTTGTGATCGCCGATGCGCACGAAATCAGCCTTGATTCCGAGCTTTTCGAGCAAGCCGCCGAAGTACATGTAGCGCGATTTCAAGCCCGCGAAGCGGATGCCGCCGGCGGGATTGAGCAGAATGCGATCCGCGGCGGAGCACAGGTACAGGGCCGAGCCATCGCCATCTTCCAAATGGCAGAGCACGCGCTTGCCCGCTTGTCGCAGATGGAACAGGGCGTCGCGCAGCTCTTGTGTGTGCGCCATGGAGTTGGCTGGTGAGGTGCGGAGCTCGAGCACCACGGCCGCGACGGTAGGCTCGTGGTCCGCGATGTCCCACAGCTTGCGGAGCAAGGCCGTATGGCCGCGTACGTTGGGCGTGTCTTCGATGCGCAAGCGCAGCGCAAAGCGCGGTGCCTCGGCAGCGGCGGGTTCGCGGAAGCCCTTGACCGCAACCTCGAAGCCGAGATTTTGCTGCGCCTTGTACTTGGCTTCTTGGCCGAGCCCATCGCCGAACAAGCTGCCGCCCGCGAGCTCGGCCGAGCCCGTGTTGCCGTTGAAATTGAAGGCGAACGACGCGGAAGCGAGCCATTGCCGGTGTCCGGTGTCGTTGCCCGGATCGGAGTACGAGAAATCGCCGCGCAACCGCCCGAGCTCGGGCACATCTACGCCCAAGGTGGCTTTCGGGACCCAATAGTCGTTCCGCTGGTCGACATATTGGGTTTCGAGGCCAATTTCCAAGGCTCGGCTGCGAAACGGGCGCAGCGCGACCGCGAAATTGTACGCGCGATCGAGGAACCCGCCGCCGTCCGTGGTGGGCGCGTTCAGGTTTTGACCCACGACGGCGAAGCCGAAGTAATCATTCGGGCGCGAGGTGAAGCCCAAGCTCCAGGACGCCAGATCGTGTAGCGCGGCTTGATTCGAATACGAACGCTGCAGCGAGAAGCCGAGCGAAAAGGCATTGCTCGGTCGGAACGCTAGACCCCAGGTGAGCCACTCATAGCGTGCGCTTTGTTCCCGACTGCCGAGCAAGAGCTCGGCCGCGGCGCGCGGGGGCGACACGATGTCGAGCCGCAGACCGGTGGCCAAAGACAAGAACGGGATCGGAAACGCCAGCGAGAAAGCGTGCCCTTGATAAGTGGCCGTCGCGTCCTCGTTCAAGAACATGCCCGTCCAACGCAGCTCTTCACGGGGCAAGAAGCCGAGGTTCGCGGGATTGACGACCAGCGCGGTCGAGTCGTCGTCACTCACGGCGCTGCGCCCGAGCGCGGGCAAGCGCGTCGGCTGATCGGCGGGGAATTGCCCGGCCGCGCGGCGAGCCCCGAGCATGCCGAACGCAAGCAGCAGTGCGCCACCGGCGCCGCGCGAAAGTTTGCGGGTCGAGCGGGTCATCAAATGATGCCTCGAGCCTTCGCGACAGCGGTGATTTCAGGCACGCGCAGCGCCAATTCGTCGTTGTCCTTCACGGGGAGGAAGCGGGACACGGCGCCGGTCCGCGGCAGGTGCAGGTACGAAGTGGGCAAGTGACTGGTAACCTCGTTGACGAGACGCTCGAACTGCACGACCGGTTGACCGTCGACCTTCTTGTTCACGGTGAAGTAGGTCCACTTCATGTCCAGCTCGAGCAGCGATTTCGCGTCGAAATAAAATACGTTGGTCGCGAACACGCGTACCACCTTGGGGTCGAAGCTGGGCGGGATCCGGAACTCTTCCAAAATGCACAGCGTGCCATCGACATAGGCGGGGATGCCGCCGCGATCGCTCGGTAGCTTGTCGACGACCTCGGCGGTGACCGGCTTGCCGTGGGCTAGATGAAAACCGATGATCGCCGGGTCGAGCGTGCCACCCATGTTGTCGATGTTGGTCATCATGATCACCTTGCCGCCGCGCGCGACGAAAGCGTCGAGCAAGCCGCTTTCTCGCAGCGCGTCCGGTAGGTCGCCATGGCCCGGCGCGTGTTCGCTGGGTTGCCCTTTTTCATCGAAGAAAATGGCGCCCGCAGGCGTCACACGCAGGGACAGATGTTGGTTGAAGGTGGCGATGCTCTGGCCGTCCAAATCGTCGCCGAGCGCGGCGCGGATGCCCGCGTCGGTGGAGTGACTGGTCATCAACCACAAGGGTGGTGCGGCACCGTAGCGACGCTCGATCGCGCGCATCTCGGCGCGCCGTAGATCGAGAAAGCTCTTGCCCGGGATGGCATCCACCAGGGCCTTGATCACGCCGCCCATGCGGGTAGCCATGCCCCCGGCGAGAACCAACAGCGCGACCTGTCCTTGGCGTAGCGCTTGTGCGCCGAGTTCGCTCAGGCGTGCGTACTCTGCGCTGTCTGGCGCAGGGAGCTGCTGGAGATCTTGCGGGTTCGGTGGACTGATTTTGCCTTTGACGAAGTTGTCTTCGGCGCTCTCGGTACCGAGCCGCCCAGCGAGCTGCTTGAAGCGCTCTGGATCGAAGCGGTGGTGCGCGAGACGCGCCTGAACGTCGGGGGGTAGCTCTGCCAATTGTCGATCGAGCGCCATTTTGCACGAGGCTAGCACTGGACGGTTCCGGCGATCAGCACTCATCCGAAGTCCGGCATCGTTCGCTCGATTGGCGGCGGCGGCCTGGCTCCGTGTCTACTCTCCCCGTCTAACGGCGTGGCGCGAACGCGCTCCTGCCTGCGCTGCTTTATGGTTGGCCGCAGGATTTTCGTGGTGCTACCGTGCTCGCCAAGTGAAAAATGCGAGCAGCATGAAGGGCATCATTCTGGCGGGTGGCAGTGGCTCGCGGCTCGATCCGCTGACGCGGGTCGTCTCGAAGCAGCTGCTCCCCGTCTACAACAAGCCCATGATCTACTACCCATTGTCGGTGCTCATGCTGGCCGGCATTCGGGAGGTGCTGATCATCTCCACCCCGCAAGATCTACCGCTCTTCGAGCGGCTGCTGGGAACTGGGGAGGAGCTCGGCATGCGCTTCAGCTATGCCGTGCAGCCGGCGCCGAACGGCCTGGCGGAAGCCTTCATCATCGGCCGCGCCTTCGTCGGGTCGGATCCGGTTTGCCTGATTTTGGGCGACAATATTTTTTACGGCTCGGGTCTCGCGCCGCAGCTCAGAAAAGCCCGCACCGAGCTGGACGGTGCAACGCTGTTCGGTTACCGCGTCGATGACCCGGAACGCTACGGCGTGGCTGAGATCGGGCCCAACGGCGAGCTACTCGGCATCGAGGAGAAACCCAAGCAGCCCAAGAGCCGCTTGGCCGTCACCGGCTTGTATTTCTTCGACAATCAGGTGTTGGAAATCGCCAAGAACCTGAAACCCTCGCCACGCGGTGAGCTGGAAATTACCGACGTCAACAACGTCTACGTCGCGGCAGGTCGTGCGCGTTTGGAGATCCTCGGTCGCGGCCAAGCCTGGCTAGACACCGGAACTCAAGAGAGCTTGCTGGACGCGGGCCACTTCGTCGCCACGCTCGAGCGCCGCCAGGGCACGTCGATCTCGTGCATCGAGGAGATCGCTTATCGCATGGGGTTCATCGACGCCGCGCAACTGGAGCGGCTCGCGGACAAGTGCGGCAAGAGCCAATACGCACAATCCATGCGCCGTGCGCTGGCGGAAAATTAGCCTAAAATCATGTCTTTGCTCAGACAACCCAAGTGCGTGCTGGTCACGGGCGGTTCTGGTTTCATTGGCTCCGCTTTCGTACGCTACTTGCTTTCGCAGTCTGGCTTCGAAGGCCGCATCGTGAATCTAGACGTGCTCACGTATGCCGCCAACCCGGACAACGTGGCCGAGGCGCTCGAAAGCCCGCGCTATGCCTTCGTGCAGGCGGACATCGGGGACGCCCAAACCGTCGCGCGGGTCTGCCGCGAACACGCGGTCGATACCATCGTCCACTTCGCCGCCGAGAGCCACGTGGACCGCAGCATAGTCGGTCCGGGCGCGTTCGTGCAGGCCAACATCGTTGGTACGTATCAATTGTTGGAGGTGGTGAGGGGTCAAAATCAGATCCACTTTCACCACGTCTCCACCGATGAAGTGTACGGCTCGCTCGGGGAAACAGGGCTATTTCACGAGACCACACCCTACGATCCAAGCTCACCCTATTCGGCTTCGAAGGCCGCTTCGGATCACTTGGTACGCGCCTATGCGCGGACGTACGGCTTGTCGACCACGCTCTCCAATTGCAGCAACAACTACGGCCCGTATCAGTTTCCAGAGAAGCTGATTCCGCTCATGATCACCAACTTGGTCGACGGCAAGCCCCTGCCCGTTTACGGCACCGGCGCCAACGTGCGTGATTGGCTGTACGTCGACGATCACGTAGAAGCGATCTGGACGATCGTGCAACGCGGACAGCGTGGGCAAACCTACAACATCGGTGGCGAGGCAGAGTGGACGAACCTCGCCTTGTTGCACAAGCTGATCGAAGTCGTGGCCAGCGTCACCGGGCGCGAGGCGGAGGCCTTGCGCAAACAGATCACCTTCGTCGCCGATCGGCCGGGGCACGATGCTCGCTATGCGATTGATTGCAGCAAGTTGAAGTCCGAGCTCGGCTGGTCCCAGCGCCACGACATCGAGAGCGGTTTGCTCGCTACCGTGCGCTGGTACCTCGAGCACCCGGACTGGGTGGCGCGCGTGAAGAGCGGCGCCTACCGCGAGTGGATCGACAAAAACTACGCCGATCGTCGCTGACCCGGCCGCTTCGCTCGGTGCTCGGAGTGGGCCTGCGAGCAGGGACTAGGACTGGCTCGGACTGCTCTCGAGCAGCGGCTCACGCTTGTTGCGCGACAGGATCCAAAAGCCCACGCCGAGCGCAATCAGCATGGCCACGAGCTGGGCGGCGTAGCTGATGAAGGCCACCGCAGAGCCCGCGCTGCGCAGCAGCGTCAGGGGGAAGTACAAGGCGAGGCCAGAGTACGTGCCGATTTGAAACGCGCCGAACAGGCCCGGCCCGGCCGGCACGATCACGCCCAAGCCGAGCACACCCAGGGTGACGCACGCTTGTGGGATCGTGGCGTCGATCCCGCAGCCGCGCATCAACAGCCATTGGGCGACGAACTGGGACAGCCAATAAAGCAGTGTCTCGCCGAAGAAGCGAAGTCGGTTTTCCGGTGAGCCAAGCACGTTCAGCCCGTCGGCGAGGCGCTCGAGGGTGCCGGTGACGAATTGGGCGAGCTTGAGCGAGATCGGGCTGAGCAGGGTCAGTGTGATTTTGCGCGCGAAGTTCCGCGCAAAGTAGAACACAGTGAGCGCGACCGCACCGCCCGAGAACACCACCGCCGCCACGTAGATTGCGCGCGGGATGATCGAAACGGGCAAGGCCACATCACCCAAATGATCGGGCAGCGGGGAGATGGGAGTCGATAGGGTCAACGCCAGCGCGGCCGTGACCGTGAGCGTCAAGCCGTCTATGACTCGCTCCGCGCCGGCCGCGCCGAGCGCCTGAAAGAACGTGACCTTGCCGTCGCGCGCCAACAGGTACGGGCGCGCGGCCTCGCCCATGCGCAACGGCGCGAGCATGATCGTTGCGATGCCGATCAGACCGATGCCGACCACGCGCGGTTCGGAGATGTCCGGCGCAACCGAACGCAGGAGTGGCACCCAACGGTGAACGCGGACATAGGTCGAGAGCGCGATGCACAGCAAAAATCCCAGGATCGCCGCCGGCTGAACTGCCGACAGGGTGCCCGCCGGCGGGATCAGCGGTAGCCCACCCCGGCGAAACAACCAGACGAAGCCGCCCGCGATGGCCAGCGAAGCGAGGACTCGTGGCGCGTACTTCCACGCTGAGCTCGGCTTGTTGGCCACTATTTTTTCAGCGGGCTCGAAACGGTGATCACGGTATTCCAGCACAACCTGCCGAGCAGCGGCATGCGGGCCAAGATCTGCTCATCCAGTTTTTTCAACGGATCGAAGAAGGGCGCGATTTTCACGGCGTCCGTGTAGATCTTCTTCCAATAGCGCTCTTTGTTGGGATTGACGCGATCCCAAGCGAAGAACTTCAAGAACACGGCCAACGTGGTGAGCCAGAACTCACGGTGCGAGACGTTGCCGAAGGACGACTTGAATTGGTCGATTTGACCGAAGGAAAGCGGGTGTTCGTCGGGCGTGCGCACTTCTTCGGCGATCTTCCGATACACGTTGATCACGGGATTGTACGGCAGGGGTTCGATGAAGCAGCCGATGCCACCCGGCTTCATGATCCGTGCGAGCTCGGGGATGGCGGTTCTCAAGGGGACGTGATGGAGCACGCCATTGCCGTAGATGCGATCGAACTCGCCATCGGCAGCGGGGATGGCGTCGCCCGCGACGACGCGGGTTTCGATCTCTACGCCGTGCTTCTTGGCCAGCCGTTGCGCCAGATCGAGCATGCCTGGCGATACGTCGATCGCGACGACCTGGGCGCCGCGCTTGGCGAGGAAGATGCCGCCCTCGGCCGCGCCGCAACCGTAATCCAGCACGCGCAGCCCGCGCACGTCTCCGAACTGCTCGAGGACGAATTGATTTTCAATCGCGGTAGTAGAGGTGAACGTTTCGTCGACGAGCGTGTTGTCGAGGTCGACATCCGCGGCCCATTGATCGTGAAATTCGGCCTCTTTTTGGCGACGCACGTCGTCGTTCGGACTTGGCTGCATGGGGCGCTGTTCTACGACAGCCGACTTGACCCCGCAACCAGAGTGCCTCGAAATTAGGCTTATTTAAAGGCGATAGCAGCTAGATTGCCGACGGGGGCAGCCAAGCTGAAGCGGCCGAGTCCGCTCGCGCGCAAGAGATCGAGTGCTCGTGGCTTGAGCGAGCCGGGGATGGGCGAAAGCCGGGCCCAATAGTTGATGGGGTAGCGATTGACGACGGTGTGCACCTCGACTCGCGAAAAGCCGGCGCGCACCAGCAAAGCTCGCACGCTTTGCGGTGAAAATAGCTGCAAATGCTCGATGTCGAAGATCGGTGATTTCAAACCCATGGCGCGAGCCAAGAGCGCTCGCCGGTTGTGGCAGACGATGAACAGCGCGCCGCCCGGGCGTAGCAAGCTCAAGGTATCCTGGCACAGCGCCAGCGGATCATAAACGTGCTCGATGGTTTGAAAGCAGGTGACGAGCCGCAAGCTTTCGCTTGCGAAATCACCACTGTCGAACGGAGCATGCCGGATCAGCGGTCGAATCTCGGGCTTGGCGGCGGCCACTGGCGCAGCGGAGGGCTCCACCCCCACCACCTCCGTAAAGCCGTGCTTCCGCAGTTGTTCCAAGAACGCGCCATCGCCCGTGCCGATGTCGAGTGCGCCCTTTCGATCCGCTAGCTGAGCGGCGATCCGCGGCAAATAGCTGGCGTAGGTCAGACCGGCATAATGCGACTCGTCGGAAGCATCGAAGGCAGCGTCGTGGTAGGCGGCCTCCAGCGACTTTCGGTCCGGGGCGGGGTTTGCATACAATAGATCGCACTTGCGACAGACCACGAGCGCGTGGTGCATGTACTCGGGCAGCTTGCGCGATGCGAACGCGAAGGCGCCCAACGCTTCGGGATCGATGTTGGCGGCGGCGAATGGCTGGCTGTCGCTCGCGCCGCAGCCCGGGCAATCACGGGCCACGAGTCGAAACTGAAAGCCCGCCGGCTGGACGTGTTCCGCGTTCATGAGCAGCGCGCGGACTCTAGCATCGAAAGTGCAGCGTACGGCAACCAGCGAGGCTACGGCAGCTCCTCCATTTCCAGATGGCGAAAATAGATCTCGGCGCCTTCGGACTGCAGTTGAAGCTTGCCGCAGTGGAGGGGCATCGTCGGTTGACCGGGCCAATTGAGCAAAAATCCGGAAGCGCGCGAGACCTCGTGGTCATTGAGCCGTAAGCTTGCGCTGTCGGCTTGTAAGGAGATCTCGACTCGGTTCCAGCCATCTGGTTGCTCGCGGCCAGCACTTTGCTGAGTTTGGTCGAACGCGATCGGCCCCAGGTTATAAAGCTTTCCCACGTCGCCGGGCGCGATTTGATATTCGGACGCGACCATGAAACCACCGCTGCCGATCGGGTCCGAGAGCGCGTTGCCGCCGGCGTTCACGGCGCCGAGGGGACCCGTGGAAAGGAACATGATGCCGCTGTCTCGCGCATTGAGTGGAGGCCACAGGGCGGTACCCCACCGGAACTCGGCGCGCAGCCGAAAATTGCAGAACTCGCGCTGCGAGATCAACGAGCCCCAGACCTCCCCGCTGATGCGAATGGCCGGTTCCGAATCGATCTTTACGACCGAGTAGACGGCACGTGGGTCGTTGTCGACGCCGAGCGCCGGTTCGCCCGCCGAAGGTTTGCCCAAGTAACGATCCCAGCCTGCGAAGTCGACACCGTTGAATAGCGAGTAGCTACCTGCGTTTGCGGGTTCGCCTCCCGCGCCTCCGTCGCCACTGCCCGCGTCGTCGTGCGCGCCCGCGTTGTCCTCGACGCCCGCGGCGCCCGCGCCGCCCCCGCGGTTCGCGGAATTCGCGCCCGCCGAGTTCGCGCCCGCTACAGCTGTGTTGCCGGCGGACCCTGCGCGCGAGGCATCGTGTGCCGACGGAGACGCGCAACTTGCCACGCCCACGACGAAAATCAGCTGATTCACGGCGGCGGTCTGGCGAGCCATGGACGAACCTTAGCAGTGAGTGTTCGCGTTGCGACGACTCGCAGCCGAAGCCTTGAAATTAGCCAGAAAAACGCCGTAACGCGATTGACGATCGGGATCGGCCAAGCTAGCTTCCGCGAACACATGAGGTCGTGCGTCGTACGTCGTTGATATGTCTGGTTCGCAAACACGTCCGGTGGTCATCACGGGGTGCTCGGGTTTCGTAGGGGCCAACTTAGCGGTTGCGGTGGCCGCACGTGGCGGGCGCGTGATTGGCGTCGAGAGCCCTTCGGGGATCGATTGGCGCACGCGCAGCATGCCGGGGATAGAGGTCGTGCATCTGGACCTATGCCGAGAAGCAGAGGTGCGCGCGTTCATCGAGCGAGTGCAGCCTCTCGCCATCTACAATTGCGCAGCCTACGGCGCTTACTCGGTGCAGGCTGACGCGCAACGTATTTTCGACGTCAATCTGCTGGCCGTCCGTCACCTGCTGGAGGCCGTGCGGGGCGTGTCCGGGTTTCAGGCGTTCGTACAGGCCGGCAGCTCTTCCGAGTACGGCTTCAATTGCAGTGCTCCCCGTGAGGACGCCGGCACCGAACCGGATAGCGACTACGCGGTGTCCAAAGTCGCAGCCACCCAGCTCGTGCGCATGTACGCACAGAAGTACGGCGTGCCGGGCTTCGTGCTGCGTTTGTACTCGGTCTACGGCCCGTACGAAGACTTCAGTCGGCTGATCCCGAATTTGCTGGGTCATGCCCGAGAGGGCCGCTTCCCGCCGCTGGTCAACCCGAACATCTCCCGTGATTTCGTGTTCGTCGCAGACGCGGTGCAAGCCTTCGAGGCCGTGCTCACGCACGCTCCGCAACTGACGCCGGGTCAGGTGTTCAACATCGGCAGCGGCGTGCGGACGACCCTCGGTGATCTCGTGCAGCTCGTGCGTGAGCTGTTCGGCATTCACGACCAACCGGCTTGGGGCAGCATGCCCGACCGCAGTTGGGATCATCCCGCGTGGTTTGCCGATCCGGCCAAGGCAGCTTCCGTACTCGGCTGGCGCGGCGCCACCTCACTGCGTGACGGCTTGGCCTCATTTTCCCGCTGGATCGAAGACAACCCGGCTTTGGTTGCCGAAGGCCGCGCGAAGACGGTGCTGGAGCTGAAGCGATGAGCGAGGCCATGCAGCCCGCCGCGCTCGCGCGCGCTGCATTGGCCATTCGGCGCCAATTCTTGCGCATGCACTACCATGCCCGCTCCGGCCATGTGGGCAGCGGCCTGTCCGCGATCGATATCCTGACCTATTTGTACGGCGCTTGGTTACGCCCCACTGACCAGTTCATTCTGAGCAAGGGGCACGGCGCATCGTCGCTGTACGCCACCCTGCACCACTTCGGAAAGCTGTCCGACGCGGAGCTCGCCAGCTACTACCAGGACGACACGCTCTTGCCCGCGCACCCCGCGCCGCGCGGCGTCGCTGCGATTGCTGCGGCGACCGGCTCGCTCGGTCACGGCTTGCCGATCGCGGCTGGCATGGCCCACAGCTACAAGTCCCTGCGCGGTACGCAAGAGCGCGTCGCTTGCTTACTCTCCGACGGCGAATGCAACGAGGGCTCCACTTGGGAAGCGGCGCTGTTCGCGGGCCATCACCGCTTGGACAACCTCACGGTGCTCGTCGACGCCAACGGCATTCAAGGCTTCGGCCGCACGGAAGACGTACTCACGCTCGAACCCTTCGCTAAAAAATGGTCAGCTTTTGGCTTCGACGTCCGCGAATGTGACGGTCATGACTTCGGGGCGCTGCATGTGGCGCTCGCCGGGGAGTCATTCGCGCGCCCCCGTTGCATCATCGCCCGCACCGTGAAGGGCAAGGGCGTGAGCTTCATGGAAAACACGGTCGATTGGCACTACTGGCCAATGAACGAAGCTCAGTATGAACAAGCGGTTGCGGAGCTCGATCAAAGCGAAAGCACCCTCGCCCCATGAGGGTCGATTTCGTCAGGGCGGTGGAAAAGGTGCTCGCGCGCGACGAGGAAGCGCTGTTCATTACTGGCGATCTCGGCTTCAACGCGCTCGAGGGGCTGGTCGCGAAGTACGGCAAACGCTTCATCAATGCCGGGGTCGCCGAACAGAACATGATTGGCCTAGCCGCGGGCAGCGCGCTGACGGGCATGCGGCCGTGGGTGTATTCGATTGCGCCGTTCGTCACTTATCGTTGTTTGGAGCAAATCCGGAACGACGTCTGCTTGCATCAATTGCCCGTGCGCATCGTGGGCAATGGCGGCGGTTACAGCTACGGCATCATGGGCTCGACCCATCACGCGCTCGAAGACTTGGCCGTGTTGAAAGCGCTGCCGAACATGCAGCTGTTCTTCCCATGCGAAAACGACCACGTGGCTGCTGCGGTGGCGCTGATGGCGGAGCTCGAAGGCCCTTCCTACCTGCGCTTGGCCGTCTCCGCGTACACCACCAGTCGTGCGCCGTTGGCTGAACATCCAGTCACGCTCACGCGTGCGTATGCCACGCGGGCGGATCGCAGCCAGCCAGGCGTGACCGTGATCGGCGCGGGCCACGCCGTGCAGGTGGCGCTGCGCGCGCTTGCGGCGCATGGCCTCGACCGCCAGAACGCGGATGTCTTCGGCATTGCTCGCTTCCCTTTCCGGTTGGCGGAGGACACGGCCCTCTTGGCCAGCGTGCTGGAGACCAAAAACGTCGTCTTCGTCGAAGAGCATTACGCCGCGGGCGGCATGGGAGAATCGATGAAGCTCGCGCTCCCCACGCTGTCGGCTTTTTCGCTGATGAGCGCCAGCTATCGGCCCGATCAGCGCTACGGCAGCGCCGCGTTCCACATGAAGCAAGCAAACCTCACTCCAGAGGCGCTGGTAGCGCTCGTCCAAGCACAACTCGGGGCCGCGTGAGCGGTTTGGCGCAAGCGAAACGCAAGCTGACGGCGATCGCCGCTTGCTACAAGGATGAACAGGCCATTCCCTTCATGGCCGACCGCCTCCAAAAAACGTTCGAGAAGATCGGAGTCGACTACGAGATCATTTTCGTCAACGACGGTAGTCCGGACGACACGCAAACCGTCCTCGAGCGATTGGCCGCCAACAATGCCAAGATCAAAGGCATCACGCACAGCCGAAATTTCGGCTCGCAGAACGCTTTCACGAGCGGGATGAAGCTGGCGACCGGCGACGCCTGCATCTTGCTCGACGGTGATTTGCAGGACCCTCCCGAGTTGATCGAGGGCTTTCACGAAAAGTGGCTACAAGGCTACGACGTCGTGTACGGCGTGCGCACACGCCGCGAGATGCCGCGCCTGTTGGAGCTCGGCTACAAGGGTTTTTATCGGCTGTTCCAGACCATGGCGTACATCCGTGTGCCGGTCGATGCGGGGGATTTTTCGCTCATCGACCGCAAAGTGATGACGGTGCTCAACGGCTTGCCAGAGCGGGATCGTTTCGTGCGCGGCCTGCGCGCATGGTCCGGGTTCAAGCAGATCGGCGTGCCTTACGTGCGACCGGAGCGCATGTTCGGACGCTCGACCAACAACATGTTGGCCAATTTCCGGTGGGCGAAAAAGGGCATCTTCTCCTTTTCCTACATCCCGCTGGAAATGATCGCGCTGGGCGCGTTGATCGTGTCGGTGGTCGCAGCCTTGGCAGCCTTGGCTCAGATTATCAGCCGGATCATGCATCCAGAGCTTCCGCACGGTATCGCCACGATCATCGTGATCAGCTTGTTCCTCGGCGCGATCAACCTGATGAGCCTGGCTTTCATCGCCGAATACATCGCGAAGATTTTCGAAGAAGTGAAGCAGCGCCCGCAGTTCGTCGTCACCAAGCTGGTGAACTTCGACACGCCGAGCGATGCCTCGCAGAGCTCGGGAACGGGCCCTGCGGCGTCAGAGTGAAGCTTCCGCTGCTTCGCTCAGTCCGCGCCCCAGACCATGACGATCGTACGACCGAACAGCCGTGAGGTGAGCGCATCGGTAACGCGCGAGACGGGCACGATCAGCTTGTCCCAGGTTGCGATCTGGGCCTGGGTCGGCGCGCTTCGCTTGGCTACGCGCGCGAACAGCGAGGCCAACGCGCCGAGCCCGTCCAAGAAAAAACACGCCTTCACCTTCAAGCCGGGCGGCGTGACTGCCCCGAGCGACTGTTCCGTATAGCGGCGGAAGTGACCGACGCTGGCGTCGAAAGGCGAAAATAGGAAAGGCATCGCCGGTGACAGTACGATCAGCGAGCCGCCCGGGTTGAGGTGCCCTGCGGCCGCCTGCGCCTGTTCTCGATCGTGCTCGATGTGTTCGAGCACGTCGATGTACACGATCGTGTCGAATCGCTCCTCGGGGCGAATCGCGTCCAGCGTGCCGCACACGACGCGCGGCGGTTGCGGGTGACTCGCCAGACGTGTCCGGAGCTCGTCGCACAATGCGGCGTCCGGTTCCAGACAGGTCCAGTGTAGAGCGGCTTCGTTGAGGTAGTCGAAGGTGGCGCCGAGCCCGGCCCCGACGTCGAGCACGTTGCCGCGCACGAACGGCCGCACGCGGCTGGCCCAATACTTCTTCCAATTGGTCGCTTTGATGAACAGCTCGAGCTCGCTGCCCACGTAAGAATATTCGGCGCCCTCTGCCATCATGTGTCGCTCCCGGGATAAACGGTTCTGATCGATTCGACGAAATCTTTGGCGTCGACCAGGGGCACGACGGTGCGCGTCGTACGCAGGCTGAGCACGACGAACACGCCGATGACCGGGATCAACACGGCTTGGAACAACAGAATGGCGAGGGTTCCCGCCACGCCCGACGCCCAGCCCGGGATCGCATAGGGAGTCGCCAGACGAATCAGCGCGGTGATCACGATGCCCATGAACGAGCACAGGGCTAGCACCATCGCCAAAATCACGATCCGCACCAAGGCGACGTCTGCATACACGGCCACGGCGGTGAGCCCGTGCACCACCAGCGCAACGAAGTTCATCTTCGATTGCCCCGCGTAGCGCTCGCCGCGCGTGGTGTCGAGCTTGACCAAGGGCACGCGCGAGCGCGTCAGCGTAGCGGCCAAGTGGTTCCAAATGCCGGCTTGTGAAATGACCGCGCGGAGCGCAGATTTCGGGATCAAGCAGAAATTACCGAAATCGATCTGGACGCCAGTGAGGCTGCCGAACAAGATCTTGTATAGACGGTAGCCGCAGCGAAACATCAGCGGCTCACTTCTGCGTGCGCGGCGCGCACAGATGATCGACTCTTGCCGAGTCGCGCTGGCCGCGAGCAGCTGTGGAATGTCGACTGGACGATCCTCGCCATCGCCGTCCATGACCACCACCGCGCTGCACGATTCGAGCTGATCCCTGGCGATTACGAGGCCGATCGCGATTGCCCGCTGGTGGCCCAGGTTACAAGCGAGCCGCGCGATCACCAGACCGTCGAACATCGAGGGCTCGAAGGACGGCCAGCCATCGGGGGCGCTGACGGTCGAAGCGTCATCGACCAAAACGATCCGATAACGCAGCGCGTGCTCTCGTCCCACTCGGTCGAGATCGAGGAGCAAACGCGCCGCCGATTCCCAATCGTTGTGAGCCGGAATCACCACGCAAACCCGCTGCATTCTTCGGGCTTATACGCGATCGCTCTGCGCGCCGCGATATTCGCGAGCGGCCACGCGGCCGAGGGTTGGGCCGCGCTGGCCGACGAAACAGAATGGACTAAGGTTCGGCGCCGAATCGGAGTCTCGCATGCAACGTCTTCAATACGAGCCAGAGCTAGCCCCGGGTGTAGGGAGGGTGGTTGGCCCGAGCACCGCGCCGCGGCTGAAGCAAGCGAACCCGAGCCGTTTCTGGCCGCGGGTGCAGCCTTGGGTTTCCCAAGCCGTGCGCGCATTGCCGATCATTCTGCTGCTGCTGCTGTTCAACGTGACTGGCCTACGTGGCGTGGACTACGGCTATCACTGGGACGAAGCCGGCTGGCACACTGGCCCCGCGCGTACGATGATCCAAACCGGCGTTCTGTTGCCGAAGTCGTACATCTACCCTTCGCTCGACAAGTGGTTGGTGATCTTACCGGCCGTCCCGGCTGCGATTCAATCGGTGCTCGAGGTCGGCGTCAGGACCCTGCCAATCCAAACGGCCATGCTTGCGGTGATGGATGCGCCGGACTACCTGCTGCGCGTCCGCGCCGTATTCATCGTGGTCAGTTCACTCGGGATCCTGTGGGTGTACGGCGCGGCGATGGCGCTCGGGCACCGGCGTTGGCAGGCGCTGGTTGCGGCCGCCTGTCTCGCGCTTTCTTGGGAGTACGCTTATCACTCGCGCTGGGCCGTCACTGATTGCATCCTGACGCAGTTCTCCGCGCTCACTTTGTACATGCTCGCTCTGTACCAGCGCAGGGGGAACCGCCGTTGGTTGTACGCCGCGGCGGTCGCCGCTGGCTTGGGAACCGGCACGAAGTACACGGGCGTCTTCCTGCTCGTTCCAGTGCTGTACGCCGGCGCGTTGACGCTGCCACTGGGGTCCCTCCGAGCCCAAGCGCGAAGAGCCGTCGAAGTCTGCGCGATCGCCTTTGGCACCTATTTGCTGACGACGCCAGCCACGGTGCTCGACCCGTTCTTGTTCATCAACGAGACGCATTACATTTCGACCTACTACATGCACGACCACGGCGGTTTTACGGCCACGAGCGCCTGGCACCACGGCTGGATCGTGCTCAGCTATTTTGCGCTCGCCTATTTTTCGCCGTCGCACTGGCTGGCTGCACTCGAGTTCGCGTTTTGCATCGCGGGGCTGCTGCTCTGGCTGAAGGGGCGCCCGCGCTTTGGGCTGGTCGTGGCCGGTTTTCCGCTGCTCTTCTTGATCTTCTTCTGCTTCCGCTACCGCGTGGTGATGGTTCGGAACTACTTGTTCTTGGTGCCTTTCATGGCGTTGCTCTTGGCGCGCGCCGTCTCTGATTTCATGCGCTGGCTCCCGCGTCGTCCGCTCAAGTACGCTTTTGCCGCAGGCCTCGTCGCGGTCTTATTCGTTCAAGCCTCCTGGCTCGTGATTGCCGGCGAGAGCATTCGCCATTTCGAGCCCGCGCTCTACGTCAGCCAAGCGCTCGACTACGTTCGCGACCACGCCGACACGCGCTTTCGTATCTCGAGCCAAGTTCGCGCGCTCGCGCGACAGCATGGATTCGATTTGCCGCCCAACGTCGCCAGCGGAAGCGAAGGCAGCCAGGTCGTTTTCTTCGGCAAGGCGGAGGGACCGGCAGACCCGTACCGGTGGGCAACCAACGATCCGTTCTTGACCAAGGCCGTGTTTGGACAGCAAGAGGTCAACTTCAACTGGTATTCGAGCTGGTTCGGAAACGACCACGTAGTGATCATGGACCTGAAACGGGCCAAAGACACCGGTGTCCAGCCCGCCCAATGATCGGCGCAGGCTGGCCGCTTTTCGATGATGACGGTGCCTCTGCGTGTGCTAGTGCGGCCGCTAGCCATGCTACGACTGCGGTCGGAGATGCTGGAGTTGGTGACGGTGGGACATGACTGAAGCGGAAGCGACGGCCGCGCGTTCGGCAGCTGACCGCCGCGATCGAGGTCACGCCGGTGGCAACCGGATCTCGAACTGGATTTTGGTGCGTGAGCGCCTTGCTCGTGCCAACGCCGAGGCGACGGCGCGCATCACTGCGAGGCAGCGCGTGGATCTGCAGCGCGCGAAGGTCGCACTGGTGCTCGGTCGGCTCATGCTCGAGCCGGGTGATGCGGTTGGAGCCGGGTCGACCGCTCCTCAGGCGGCCAATCTATTCCGCCAGAGCATTCACTGGGCGCTCTTGAGCCTATTGCCAGACGGCCGGCAGCTCGGGCCCGCGGAGGCCTGGGCGGCCTCAGCGCCCGCGACCTTGGCGACTGTCTCGGCCCGTGAAAGCGAGCGCGCTCTGGTCGAGCGCTCGATGCAATCTACGTTCGTCGATTTCGAAGAAGCGCCGACCAAGGATCAGCGACAGACCGCTCGCTTGCTGCGCCGCGCGGCCAAGCGCTTGCTGGCGACTGCTCGGCGCCCGCTCCGGCGCGTGGCATGGCTCAAGCTCGTGCGCCTGACGCGGGTGCTCGGCGTGCTACTCGTGTGTGGCGCGCCACTCCTGTTTGGTGTCAGGCTCGCGACACGTAAGCCAGACCTAGCGCACGGCAAGCCTTGGCAGACGAGCTCCGCGGCGTACGAGTGTCATCCGAAGAAGTCGGAGTGCGGCGCGGTGTCGACGGACATCCTGTTTCATACCCGGCAGGAGTCGAATCCCTGGTTCGAATACGACTTTGGCTCCCCCATTTCATTCTCTTCGCTCGCCGTCCGTAATCGCACCGACGTCGCGCCCGAGAAGGCAATCCCGCTGATCGCCGAAGTCAGTGACGACCACGAGCATTTTCGGGAAATTGCCCGCCAAGACGCGCCCTTCTGGGTTTGGAAACCGAGCTTCCCCACCCAGCGCGCGCGTTACCTACGCCTACGCGTCCCGCGCGAGACGATGCTGCACCTCGAGGCGATTCAGGTTTATCGCTGAACCCGCGAGTCATTCCGCGCGTCGTTCGAATACTACGCCGGAAGGGTTTTCGAAGAACACTTTCCAGCGCTTCGTGTCGTGCCGCAGACGAGAGATGTCCGGCTCGGTTGCGGCCTGGAAGGCGGGTAGCTTGTCGATGATGACGTATTTGACTCGCTCTTCCATGGGCGGGTTTCCACCTGAAAAGGGCAAAGACAATGCGACGTCGTAGTCCGCAAACTGCGGGTTGATGGCCCAGGTGGTGAGGACGGGGACGTTTTTAGGCACCCGCTCGATCACCTCCCACATCAGTTTTTCGGCCTCACCAAACGGCGGCAGGCTGTCCACATAACCGATGATGTCTCGGTAGTTGCGTTGATTCTCTCGACGCAGTGGTGACTGGCCGTACTCGAGCTTGATCGTCTTCGAGGCAATGTTGCCGTAGAGGTAATTGGAAAGTAACGCGCTCGCCAAGACGTAGCTGCCTACGTAGATGCGTCTCCTCCGTTTTGCGACACCATCGTCGTTGTCGCCCCGCAACCAGAAATGGCGAACCCCAGCTAGGCTCATCAGCAACGCCGCAGGTACGAGCGGCGCGCTGTAGTTTACGCCCAGCGAAAAGAACGTCGGATCGCCCGCTGGTACCAGTAGGAGCAGCGCGGGCACGATGAACCAGCCCGCTCGCCAGCCCCAAAACGCCAGGCCACCCACGGAGCCAAGCGTGATCGCCAGGAATTCGAGCTTTACTTCGCCGGTCGATGAGAAGAGCGCACCCAGCGGATTGAGCAATAGCGCGGCGATCAAGCTACCGCCGTTGCGCTCGGCAAAGAAAAACAGATTGAAGTGATCCATGCGCGGCTTGCCCCCGAAGTGAGGCATTAGATACGCGGAGAAGAACACTTCTAGGACCACCGAGCTCAAGACCAGGGCCAGCCCGAAACGGAAGCGCCGTCGGTCTTCGCCGGAGAACATCCAATATAGGCCGAGACCAATCGCGTAGACGGGCGCCTCTTCGCGACAAATCGCCGTCATCAAGCCGAACGCGAAGGCGGTCTTGACGCGATCGATCTCCATGAAGCCGACCGCGAGCATGATCATCGGGATGGTCACGACATTCGCGTGAATGTCGTGCAAGCAGAAACCCTGCACGGCGGGAGTGAGAACGTACAACCAGGCCGCCAAAACGCCGCCAATTCGGCTGCCCAGCCATTTGTAGCCGATGAAGTAGCTGCCGAACGTACCTACGCCCATGACCACCGTCTGGGCCCAGACCACGCTACTGCCGTGCCGATACAGCAAGAAAAATGGCGCGAACAGATAGTCCGCGAACGGCACGTGGTTGATGAAGTAGGGCCCAGGCAAGGGCTTCCCGTCGAAGAAGAACGCCGCCACGGACAGCGTCGGGTAGCCATGCCGAACGATGCCGGCAACCGAGTTGATTTCGTACGAGGCGTCGCACACGGCGGCGTGGAAGGTGATGTAACGCCAATAGGAGATGAAGCCGATGACCCCGACGAATAGCGCGTAACCGAGCCCCACCAGCACCTGAGCCTGACGTCGTGAGAGATCCGGCAGCACGCGCCATTGAGCGGCCTCACAGGTGACGAGCCAGGCTAACGCCAAGCTGAAGAGCAGGATCAGCACCGCCGTGAACACCGGGTGCTGGAATTCGATCTCCGGTACGCTCAGCAACGGCAAGACCATGAGACTCGTCCCAAAAACCTCGCGGTGGAAAGTCCACGCGGTTTGGCCGCGGCGCGCCCGAATCAGCGCATACACCGAAAACGCGAGTGCGCCGCAGGCGGCGACGGCGACGAACTTCAGCAGCGCGTGCCGGGCCGGCAGTGACTCCGGGTTGACCCAAGTCGGATTGAACACGAAGTCATACAGGAACGAGCGGTATTTCAGCTGCCATGCCGCGGAAGCTATGGCGCACGCCGCGGCGCAGATCAGGGCAATCTTGCGCCAGCTGCGGATCAGGGCAAGTTCCCAAGGCACTTCAGTGGTCATGTTTCGTCCGAAAGTAAGAAGACAGCGCCCTCGGCATCGACGAGCCAGGTGCTGTATGCGCTGACCCCGACGTCCTGCGCTTGCTTGTCCGTGGCGGTCTGCCCCGTTCGATATTTGGAAGGTGCTGGAAGGCGAGACCAAACGTTGGCGCGGCGACGCCAGACCGAGCCATCGACCGCAACTGCGAGCAAGCGATCCGAGTTGGCGGCGATCCGTTGCAGCGGTACCGGCGCATTGATCTTGTCGCAGCGGCCAGCTCCGTTGAAATACAGCGCCCCGGCTGCGTCCAGCACGAAGGCCCCATCTCCGTGGGTCCCGGCGACGGCAACCGTGTCGAGTGCGTCGCAATCCAATGACTTGAGTGCGCCGCCCTCGAGAACGCGCAACTTGCCATTGGCGATCAGCAGCAGGTGTCCGTCATCGGTCATGCTGAGTTCGGATGCGCCCCAGGCGGCGGATCCTTCGATTGCCGACCAGCCGCCCCCGGAGGTCGGTGACCAGCCGCCGCTGAAGCGCGCGACTCGCCCGTCGGTGAATAGTCCGTAGGCTGATTGCTTGGCGGCCGCGATCGCGCGCAATGCCCGCGACTGGTCGCGCGGAACCCACGGGGTCGCCCAAGTTCCGGGATAGCACCATAGGTGTTGGTCGCCGCCGAGCAGCAGCGCGCCGCCTTCCCAACCTACGACGCGCCCTCCGAGCGAACCCCCGTGCGTCTGGATCCAGTACGGTGCTTTGGATTTAATCCTGCAGCCTGCGCTGCAAAGCGAGATCAAAAAAAAAAGACCGTCGCTATTCCCCAACCGCGAAACGCTGGCAATCGAGCGAGTGGCATGCGCGGGGGATATAAGCGTGCGTCACGCTGTGCGTCAAGCAAGCCTTTCTCCGCGTTCGAGCTCGATTCCGCAAATCATCCGCGCTTTGAGTATGGGCGTTGCCGGCAGAAAATCGCTACGCTAGAGAGCGTCGGTGCTAGTGCCGTACGAAAATTTTCACGACCTGCAGTCGAGCGCCGTGCGGCTAGCTTGGCGAGCTGCGCTGTCGGCTGATCGAGGGGCGAAGTGACGAATCTCGGAGTCTTACTAGCGGTATTTTGGACCGTCGTGCCGATTGCCGTTTTTGTCGTGCTTCGCTCGCGCCCGGATCGCGAGGCTTGGTGGCTGGCCGTCGACATCCCCGCGGCGATGGCCATCGACCTGGTGGGCACGGAGCTGCTCTCGCGCTTGGCCTTGTTGGATCTGGCCGTTTGGTTGATGAAGGGCGTCTGGTTGGTGGTTGGTCTGGGCCTGTTCGCGTTGAAGTGGCAACGCGGTTGGCGGCCCTGCTGGCCGAGAGACCTGTCCGCGAAGGGCGCAGGGCAAGCGGCGCTGGTTGGTTTGGTGGGGCTCTGCCTCAGCCTGACGATGACGCGCTACTGCACGATTTGGGATCGTCAATTCCACGTGCCGTTCGTGACCTCGATGCGCGGACAAACTTCGCCCATGGTCACGGTCTACGAGCCGTGGAAGGCGCTCCACTATCACTACGGCGGCAATCTGCTGGCCGCCAGCATGCAGGCGACCTCGTTTGGCATCCTGCACTCCTCGCTCGCACTGTCGCTCGTTCACGACATCTGCACATTTTGGATCGGTGTTGGCTGCACGCTCGTGTTGCTCAGGCTAGGGATCAAGCACACCACGTTGCTGCTGCTGATCTCTCTGGCGATGACCTTCGCCGGTCCAATCTATCCGCTCTTGGGGCCACATCGCGAGTGGTACGGTGGCTACTCGACCACCGGCTATTTCTCGATCAGCCTGCGACCGCACATGACGGTCGGCATGTTGGGTGCGCTGCCCTTCCTGGCCGTACCTCTGATCCGCCTGACCGAGCTCGATCGCGAACTCGATTGGCGCGAGCTTTTCGTGCCGTTCGTCGCGTTGGTTCCCTTGCTGTTGATCGTCGATGAGTTCGCCATCGGCGTGCTGGGCCTGGGCTTGGGACTCGTCTGGCTGGTTTATCCGCGTGTGCTCGCGACGACTCGCCGACAAGGCGCGTATATCTTGGCCGGGCTGGCCGTCGCCATGTTGTTCGGGTTCTTGGTGATGAACGGCACGGTCGCGCCCGGCGCACCAGACTACAAGTTGCAGTTCCTATTCCCGCGGACTCCGGGTTTTTACAGCGACCCAAAACCTCTGACTTCACTCGAGGGGATCCGCCTGTTCCTGGCCGACTTGGGCCCGATCGTCGCGGTTTTCTTGGGGGGCACTTGGCTCGCGATTCGCAACAGGCAGACCGCGCAGATCGGCGGCTTGATTTTATATGGAAGCGTCGCCGTGGTTTCGATCTTGCTGTTCACCACGTTGGCCTATGCTGGAAGCGGGCGCGAAAATCATCGTTTCATCATCGTGCTCATGCTGTATTGCCCACTGTTCGCGGCTGCCTTCTTGGCGCCGCGCCCGGGCCGCGTGCTGAACTATGCGGGTGTCCCAGAGCTCGGGATGGTCTTGGTCGTTTTTCTCGGCGCCGCCTCCGGGCTCGATTGGTATGGCGGCAGCGGCAACCACGATTGTACGCTGGGTGATGTCTCGCTCAGCTTCTACAAGACAAACTGTCGCGAAGAGGTGGGGGCCAAGCTCTTGAGTGAACCGACCCATCCCATGTACTTCGATCCCGCAATTCAATACCTCTACGTGGGTTGCCGGCCTGCCTTCATGGTCGGACCAGCGTCGAGCTTGGACGGCCACGATCTCAAGGTGGGCAAGGCGCAATTGGGCATGCCCGCATTGCGTGAGTTCTCGAGCGAGCCGCGCTTTCAGCCCGCGAGCGCGAACATCAGTGTGGCATGTGCGCATGACGGCAGCGAAGATCGCGCGTGCCGGCTGCTTCAGAAAACGCCGGATGCGTGCCATCCGTCTGGCACCAAAGTCGATCTGTGCACGATGACGCCCGGGCAACGAGACCAAGTGCTGGGCTCTGGCGCCCACTAGTGGTTGCGTTGATTCGAGAGGGGTTCTCCGTTCGAGAGTCCGAGGACGCGCACGGCCTCGAGTGTGTCCGGGGTCTCTGCCGCGCGACGGAATAGATAGAACTCTTCGACGTGCGTTACGAGCGCATAAGAGTGGGTGGCCAGGGTCGCAGCGAGAGCGGTCCTCGCGCCGCCGCCCAGCTCACGAGTGCTGAAAAAGACGTAGTCGGGCTTGCCGTAAGGCCGTCCTGCCTCGAACACCTCCGTGCGATTCGAGACGTGCGAGAGCATGTAGTTCGTGGCCACGACGCTGGCTGACGCTGGAATCTGTCGCACCACCCTTTGCAGATCCGCGTACCGCTTCTCGTCGGACGGAGTGCTTTTGCTCTGGGCGTTCCGAGCGTCACTCCGGAGCAAGAGCCCGAAGTTGTAGCTGTGGCTCAACGAGGCCAGGCTAATCGCGACCACGGCGCCCAAAAAGAGTGAGCGCTGGCCGCGCGAATCGCGCAGCGGGCCCAAACCGAACAGCAGCGAAAGGATGCCGCCCGGGATCCAAAGTAGCTGAAATTGCGCTGCTTCAGGCGAGATCGGCCAAAATTCGCTGCTCCCCGACGTGAACAACAGACCCGGAAGCAGGAGCGGCAGCGAGCTCAAAGGTGCGAGCGGCACCAACGCCAGCGGCGCCAGCGCGTGGAGCATGGCCGCCAACTTCTTGGCGCGCGCAAGGTCCAGCACGAAATAGACTGGATTGGAGAGCAACGTCTTCAATCCGGCGGTCGTCGGCGGCAGTTGTTGTTCGTTGCCAGCCAGCAGCGCAAGCCGGGTATTGAACACGAAGACGAGCACCGCGAGTAGGCACAGGCCGAGCGCGAGGCCGACCCGCTTGCGCGAAATCCCCAGCAGGATGCCCAGGGCGAACACCCCGAGTGGCCCCGCCTCGGTGGTTGCCAACAGCCCTGGCAGAGCGAGCGCAAGCAGCCAGCGCCGTTCGCTCACGACCGCGTAATAAAGGGTAAAGGAGAACAGGCAGAAGGCTGGCATCCAGCTGAAGCCGTAGGCCAACGTGTGCTGCAGCGGCGCTAGCAGTAGGTACAGCGCGCTCGCCCAGACTGCCGCGCGCTGCCCCAGCACGCGAGCCGTCGACAAAAACAAAGGCACGACCGAGAGCGCGGCCAACGCAGCCTGCAGCCAGAGCAAAGTCTCGGCGCCCGGGCGTAAACGATAGATGGGCACGAACAGCAGCGCGATGTACTCGGCGTGTACGCTCAGGTAGCTGCCAGGCAGCGTGCCGAAGTACGCGGGCGCCCTGAACCAGCGGCCATGCAGCAAATTGGCCATCAGGTTGTCGGCGATACCGACGTCGCTGCCGACGGTTTGGATCAGGCGATGCCGCGCGACCGCGCAGTGACCGAAATAGGCGGCATAACCCGTGGCCGCGAACAGGACCAGTAGCAAAGCCGCTCCACGCGGGACGCGCGACTCGACGCGCTCGAACCGGGCGCCAAGCCGCTCGAACCAACTTGTCGGTTGCTCGCTCCGTTGTGCGCGGCGAGCGCCCTGGGCGCGCAGCGAAGCCCCGACCAAGGCACGAGCTGCGAGCCCGAAAGCGGAGAGCACGACCAAATAAAAGAGCGGCTTCGTCTCCGCGACTCGACTGAGAAACAAGCTCGGCAATACGAAGCTGAGCGCGAGCGGTGACAGCGTCGTCGCGCGATACTCGAGCGTTTCGATGGCGAGTGGACCCTTTCGCCAGACCAGCAGCAAGCCGAGCAACGCGGGCACCAGCATGCCAACCCCGAGCGTCAGCAAGAGCAAATTTCTGCCGGGCACGCCCAGAACGTTGGACAGCGCGTAGCTGTTGCGAGGCGCAAGCTGCATCCAAGACAGCTGCGCACAAAGCACCAGCGAGAAGCCCACGGTGGACAGCGTTGCTAGTGCCAATGCGAGGCGCGGAAGTTCGCCGTGGTCGTTGCGCAAACGCGGAATCAACATCGGCAGAAGCTCAATCGCCCGCTCGTTGTTCGTTCGCGGCCAGGTTCATGTTCAGTTCCTCTGCCGTGATGTAAAGCGGACGACGCTTGATCTCTTCGTAGATTCTGCCCACGTACTCCCCCAGAACGCCGGTCATGATCAGTTGTGCCGAGAAGCCGAGCGCGACCACGATGATGATCGTCGTCCAGCCTTGCACCACGCCGGCCGCGAAGAACTTGGTGTAAACGGCCCAGGCCGCGGTTACTAGTGCGGCGGCGCCGGAGAGCACGCCGAGCCAAGTGGCGAAGCGCAGCGGTACGACGGAAAATGAAGTGATGCCATCGATGGCGAACCGCACCATCTTCTTCAATGGGTATTTGGTCTCACCCGCGAAGCGCGCGGGACGGTCGTAGTAAACGGCTGTCTGCCGGAAACCGACCCACGCCACCATGCCTCTTACGAAACGGTGGCGCTCGCGCAAAGCGCGCATGGCCAACACTACGGGCCGGCCCAATAGACGAAAATCGCCCGCGTCGGCCGGGATCGTCACGCCGCCCAGCATGGCGCGCAACAGTCGATAGTAGATCGCAGCCGAGAGCTTCTTGAACGCGGTCTCGCCCAGGCGCTTGCGGCGCACGCCGTAGACCACATCGAAGCCCTCACGCCAGCGGTCCAGCATTTCCGCGACTACTTCGGGCGGATCTTGCAGATCTGCGTCCATGATCACGACGGCCTCGCCTTCCGCGCGATCCAGGCCCGCGGTGATCGCCATTTGATGACCGAAATTGCGCGCGAACGAGATGACCTTGTAGCGCGGTTCCGAGCTCGCCAAGCTCTTCAGCTGTTCGAACGAGCGATCGCGCGAGCCGTCGTTGACGAACACGACCTCCCAGGTATCGAGCTTCTGCCGCCAAGACTCGAGCACCTCTCGCAACCGGCGATCGAGCTCCGGAATCACCTGTTCTTCGTTGAAGATCGGGATCACGAGCGTGAGGGTGGGTCGAGACATCGCGAGGAGGTATAGGGGAAGAGTATCGAGCGGGAAAGAGCGGCCGCCGGAACCGCGGTAAAGCCGGACTCGGAGGCCTGGCTAAGGGTCGATGTGGATGCCCAAGTGCCGGCAAGCTTCAGCTGTTTCCGAGCTGACCAACCCACGCTTGAACAAGTAAAATTCTTTTTCGCCCTTGGCGGCGAGGCCATAACCGTATTTGCGGAATTTTTCGCTCAATGCGCGGCGCAGATCCCCGTTGATCTCGTTGTCGCTGATCAAGATGTAGTCCACCGGACCGACGTCGTAACGAAAAACGTACGACTGCAATCGTGCCGACACGTGGGGGCTCATGTACTCCGTGGCTGCGACGCTCGCCTCCGGTGGAATGTGGCTCACCACGCGGCGTAGGTCCTCGTATCGCTTGCGCGCGGCGTCGCTCATCTCGAAATCGACTCGCCCGAAGCCGCCTACGAAGCTCTCGTGCTGCAGCAGCGCACCGAAGCAGTAGCTGTGACTGAGCATGGTCACACACACTGCACCGATCGCAGCTGCGACGCGCAGGTTGCCCTGCGGGCCCCGACCCATGAGATGCAAAGTGAGCACGCTCGCCCCGAACAGGAACGGAATCCAGTTGCTGGTGTACTGGAATGCGATCGAAATCGTGGGCGCGTAGCCGGTAGTCATGAGCGTGAGGAACGCGCCCGGAAAGAACAGCAGCAAGAACGCGAACCGGCGAACCGGCAAGAAAACGAGCGGCGCAAGCATGTGCAACAGATAAGTGAGCTTCGCCCCGCGCACCAAGGTGGACAACGCGAAGAACGGATTGGAGACCAGAGTCTTGATCACGTTCCCGTAGCTGGCTTTACCGTCGGCAAACAACTCCGAGTACAAGTTCTCGAACCACCAACTGCCGGCCCAAGGCATGATCACGAACTTGTTGATCGAAAACCATACGCTCGAAACGAAGGCCAGCGCCAAGCCGAAGCGCACGCGAATCCCGGTCAGGAACAGGAACGCGCCCAAGCATGCCACGCCGATCGCCAAATCTTCACGCAGCGCGAAGAGCAGGAAGACCATCAGATACGTGAGCCAGTTCTTGCGCGTCGCAATCGCGTAGAACAGGAAGAAGTACATCGGGATACACATCGGCAACCAGTGAAAATCGTAGAACTGGGGCCCATGCAAGGGTGCGAACATCAAGTAACTGAGGGCGAGCAGCACGGAGGTCAGCCGCCCCAACATCGTTCTCGCGAACATGTAGAGGGGGATAGCGGCTCCCCCGAAGGCGATCGCTTGGATCACGAGTAGCGTCTCGGCTCCGGGTTTGATTGCGTAGAAGGGGGCGAACAGAGGCACTGCGTACTCGGCGTGCCCAGACAGCGAATTGAACTTACCCGGTCCATACAGGACCGTCGCCTGAAAGAAGTGTCCTTTCATGGCGTTGAAGATCATATTGTCGTAGATGCCGAGATCGAACGCGGTGGTCGCGATCAAGTGATGATGGCGGATCGTGTAGTAGCCCGTGTAGCTGGCGTAGGCGGCCGCCGCGACCACGACCACGCCGGCTCCGAGCGCGTTCGATACGCGTGCGACGCCGGGCCGCGCCAGCAGCCAACCGATACTCGGTAACGAACCTTGGGCGTTCAGCGCAAGCTCGCGAAAGCTGATGCGCAGCAAGCGCTCGAGCGAAAGCCCCCAGCCCGCGAGCAATATCAGGTACGCGACTGGACGCTGCTGCGCGAGCTGCCACGCGAAGAGTCCCGGGAGCGCGACAGTCAGCAGCAAAGGCGATGCAATTTTGACGATCGACTCGCTGACCGAAAGGGCGCGTTCGCGCTTCCAAAGCATCAGCCCGCAGGCGAGCAACGCCGGAAGCAGGGCCAACGTCTTAGCGCGTAGGGTCGACAAAACGCGCGCTTCCGACGAATTCTGCGTCAGGAAGCCGACGCGCTGCTGTGGCGTCAACTGCAGCAGTGAGTAACAGAGCAAGAGCGATAAGCCGATCCCCGCGAGCAGCAAGGTGCACACGATCAATCGGCGCGTGAAGTCGGCGCGCGCTGCTGGGTTCGGCTCTTCGGGCGCGGAACGGAGCGCTGAGCCTGATGCTTGGGTGGCCGCCATTGGGGCCTACTTCTTAGGCGTTGGTGAGCAGTCACGCAACGCTGGACCTGGCTTCGGGCACACGCCGGCCGATCGCTGACTGTGCGTTAGGGTTTTGTGGGTTCCCAGTGGCCGCGCTGCCACACGTAACGCACCCCATCCCAATGCCAGTAGCCGGGCGCCCAGACCTTGCCCGGTTCGGCTGGGCTGGGGCTGTCATTTTCAGCTTCCGGCGCAGTGTGTGGCACGACCGGCCCACCCATCACAAAAGGCGCGCTCGGCCCCTGTGCAGATTCGCTGGAGGTCGGTCGAGAGGCGCGCCCGATCACGCACGCCGTGAGCCCGAGCAGCGATAATGCCAGCATGAGTCTCGCCACGAAGTCAGCTTATCACGCCCGGCGACGCGCCGACGTCGGCGTCCGGCTTTGCCTCGACGCCCACCGGCTTCCGTAGCTGCGGCGTCCCATTGACCCCCGGATGACAGTCTGCTTCCGTCCCGGTCGTGACTACGCCAGAAACCGGATCGAATCAGGAACAGAACGCGCCCACCCCCGCGCGCTCGCCGTCGCGCGCGAAGCAGACGCTCGAGTGGTTCTGGCGCGGAGATGCGCTCGCCGAAAAGAAGAGCGCCTTGGGCGAGCTCGGCGCGCGGGCGGCGTTGCTGGCGCAGCGAGCTCGAGCCAGTGCAAACCTCGCGCTCAACAGCGCCGAACTCGCTCGCAACGTCGACGCGGTGGGAGCGACGGGTGCGTCCGAAGCGAGTGAGACACTCGCGGATGCGTGCGCCAGTGAGCTGTACCGGCAGTCTTGCTACTGGTCGCTTTGTGCGATCGCCGCCACCTCGGACGAGAGCGCGGGGCGCAGCTATGTCGACGCGATCTGGGATACGCTCGACGAGAAGTTGCTGACCAACGCCGCGCCTGGCGAGCGCTCGGAGGTGCTCCGCGCAAACCTACGCAACGGTTCATTCGTTCATTTCGCAGAACTGCCGGCGAGCGAGCAAGCGGCTATTCGAGAGGAGCTGCGCAAGCTCGCCGAATCGCTGGTCCTCGGCGTGGACGCTCGCAATCGCGCCGTGCAGCGCATTCTATTGGAACGCACGTGGCGCTTGTCGTTGCTCGCGCTGGTCGTGCTGCTGATCGCGGCAGGCGCTGTTTGGGAGCGGAAAACGCGCGAGGCCCGCAATGATCTGGCGCAGGGCGCGCCTTGGCGGACCAGCTCGCAATACATGCTCAACAATTGCGTATCGCCCGCTCAGGAGTGCGCCGAAGGTGGGTCCGTGTTCTTTCACACCAATGAAGAGAAGGATCCGTGGATCGAATTCGATTTGGGTAAAGAACAGGAAATTTCGACGGTACAAATCGACAACCGCTTGGATTGTTGTTCTGAACGAACGACGCCTTTGATCGTGGAAGTAAGCCAGAACCACAAAAAGTGGAGCACTGTCGCCCGCCAGGACACGGAATTCAAAACGTGGCGGGCGACGTTTACGCCGACCAAAGCTCGTTGGGTTCGGCTGCGCGTTCGCAAGGTGACGTATCTGCACCTGGCGCGTGTGCATATTTTTCCCTGAATCGCCGTAACTCATGGTCGCACAGGAACTCGATCGCCCGGAGCCGCTGTACGAACTTTCGCTCGTCGTGCCCGTGTATCAAGGTCAGCATACCTTGGCCGCTCTGGTCGCCGAGGTGGCCCCGCTGACGGTCGAGCAGCGAACGCCAGCTGGCCGCAAATTCCGCGTGATCGAGCTGGTGCTCGTGCACGACGGCGCGCGCGACGCATCCGCGGAGGTGATGAAGGAGCTCGCTCAAGGCTCGCCGTTCGTTCGCCCGATTTGGCTGTCTCGGAACTTCGGTCAGCACGCGGCCACGTTCGCCGGCCTGGCCAGCACCGTCGGCGAATGGGTGGTGACCCTCGACGAGGACGGCCAACAGGATCCGACGGACATCGGTAAAATGCTCGACCGTGCACTGAGCGACAGTACGCGCTTGGTGTATGCGCAGCCTACCAATCCGCCTCCGCATGGAGCACTCCGCAATGCCTTCTCCAGCCTTGCCAAGTGGCTATTTGCGACCGCGCTCGGTGCAAACATCGGGCGCTTCAATAGCTTCCGGCTGATCGAGGGTGAAGTGGCGCGCAGCGTCGCCGCGTACTCCGGCCCCAACGTCTATTTGGACGTAGCGCTCTCGTGGGTCGTGGGCATGGCCGGGCGCTGTCCGGTCGAACTGCGGGAAGAGCGCGGCCGGCGTTCGGGTTACACTCTTCGGCGGCTTTTGCGGCACTTTTGGCAGCTGGTCTTGAGCGCCGGCACCTTGCCGCTGCGTTTGATTGCGCTGGCCGGGGGCGCGTCCATCGTGTTCGCCGTGTTGTTCAGCGCGCTGCAGATTTGGTATCGCCTGCACGACGAAATCCCGGTCCAAGGCTGGACCTCGACCATGATCGTGCTCTGCTTGTTTGGCGGCCTGACCTTGGTCTCGATCGGCATCATCGCCGAGTACTTGGGTTTCAGCGTATCGATGGCCATGGGCAAGCCGGCCTACCTGATCGTCTCGCGACCGCGTGAGGATCTCGACAAGAAACCATGACCGAGCCGCCGCTGGTCTGGGTGATCGGCTCGGGGGGACTGCTCGGCAGCTCGGTTTGGAGTGAGCTTGGTCAAAATGCCTGGCGCCCACCGCACGCCCTGACTTGGCGCGACCCAGTGCGGTTGGCCGAGGAGCTAGCCGAGGCCGTACGCGCATTCGGTGCGCGTGTGTCGGCCGAGGGCGAGCGGCCTTGGGCGGTGGCGTGGTGCGCCGGTGCTGGCGTGGTGGGTACCTCGGCGGAAACCTTAGCTCCGGAGTTGAGCGCACTACAGTCGTTGCTGAGCCTGATCTCGACAGATCCAACGCTCCGAGCGCGCCCTGGGAGCATTGCGCTCTCGAGCAGCGCTGGGGGTGTATACGGTGGCTGCGTGGAAAGCTCGATCAGCGAGCTGACGCCGCCTCGCCCCATCTCGGCGTATGGTCGAGCCAAGCTCGCGCAGGAGGAGCTGTTCGCGACTTGGCTCGAAAGCCAGCCCCGAGTGCGCGGGCTCGTCGCGCGCTTTTCCAATCTGTACGGACCCGCACAGCGCTTGGAAAAAGCCCAAGGTCTGATCTCACACATTTCGCGCTGTGTCATCCACAGCGCGCCCGTTCATATCTACGTCTCACTCGACACCATCCGCGACTACTTGTTCGCCGACGACGCGGGCCGCGGTTTGGTAGAAGGGCTACACCGAATCGCCCGCGACCCGCTTGGCGAGCACAAGCTCACCACCAAGATCTACGCTTCCGAACACGAAGTTTCGATCGCGGCCCTCTTGGGAGTCTTTCGACAGATCGCACGGCGCCGGCTACGCGTGGTCTCGGGCATCCATCCCGTCGCCGCGCTGCAACCGCGCCGGCTCTGTTTCCGCTCCCAAATTTGGAACACCCGGGAACCTCGTGTGCAACTGATTGAGGGGGTAAGTCGAGTGTACCGCCAGCAACTAGCGCTGTTTCGTTCGGGGCGCTTACCCATGCGTGTGCGTATCTAGTCCAGGAGCAAGGCAGAGCTTACGGCCAACGCGTGCGATCTGCTTCCAGGGTCCGCGGTCGCAGACGGCTTCGAGGTGCCCGTTGCTCCCCTCGTGATAGACTCTATTCAGTGGCCATGCGCGTCCGCCCAAGAATCTACGCCTTTGCCGTGCTCGCCTTCGCGCTCCCCGCGCACGCGGATGGCCCGATCTTGCACGAGTACATCGCGCCGGATGCGGCGGAAGATTTGCGGATGGGGGCCACCACGCAAGATGGCGCGATGCCGGCGGCGATCGACACACGCAGCGGCGTGTTGCCCGCCCCCACCGAGCCGCGCACGAACCCGGCGGCGAGTCAGGTGGCGTACGGCGGTAGCGCGACGCCCGATAGTATCGACGCCAGCTATCGCATCGATCGCGATACCTCGCGGCCAGAAGCGGTGCGCTACGACGATCCGTTCATTCCGGCCGTGACGCCGTTCAAACGTCTGTACGCGTACGATGGCTTGGACGAGGGCTTCGAATTGGTCGTGCACGACAAGCAACTGCGCGCGCTCGGCATTGGCGGCGAAGCGCGGCCGGACGACGATCAATTTTACGGGGACTTGTTCGTGGACATCGTGCCGGGCGTGCCGGTGCGCATTCCCAGCGTCGGGCCGGGTACGCGAGTGCTGGTGGCGCGCGCCGAGCCTGCGCTGCGCTTCGAATTGCAACGCGATGGCGCGGACAACTGGTTCATCGTGGGGGATGCGCGCAAGCGGGTGCGTTTGGTGCTCGAGCTGGCGATCGCGCGGCGCGCGTTTGGCTCGGAATTCGGCGAGGTTTCTTGGTCGGAGCTTTCGCGCAGCGTGCCGGCGTTGCCGCCCGCGGCCCGCGCGTCGGCGAACGAAGTGCTGCGCTCGGTCGGTATTTCACAAGCGCAGCGGCCCGCGGAAGCGGTGCGCGCGCTGGTCAATTACTTTCGCACCTTCGTGCCCTCGGATGACGCGCCACGCGCTTCGTCCGGCAGCGCTCTGTACTCCGAGCTCGCTTTGTCGAAGAAGGGCGTGTGTCGGCACCGCGCGTACGCGTTCGTAGTCACGGCGCTCGCGCTCGGCATTCCGTCTCGCTTGGTGCGCAACGAAGCGCACGCTTGGGTGGAGGTCTCGGACGGCCTCTCGTGGCATCGCATCGACTTGGGCGGTGCAGCGAGCCACCTGGACTACGAGCAGAGTTCGAGTGAGCATCAGCATCAGCCGCCGGCAGATCCGTATCAGTGGCCGCCGGGCAGTGAGGCCGGACAGTCACTGACCGCGCAAGCGTCCGGCGCGTCGGGGAGGGCTGCGGCGCGATCGGGTTTACCGGGAGCCGCGGCGAGTGGCGCGCCGCCGAGCGCGCCGGTGCCGCATAGCGTCGTGCCTTCGTCGTCCGCGAGGTCCGAGCCGCCCACGCCGCGCGACGACCCCCAATCCCAAAACGAAGTCGCGGTGAGCAGCGACGAGCACGAATTACGCCGGGGCGCGCGCTTCCATGTGGCGGGCACGGCGCGCGCTGAACAAGGCGCTTGCGCCAACTCGCGAGTCGACATTGCGCTACGCGACAAAGCGGGCGCAGAGCATTGGCTGGGCGCTCTGGCTACCGATCAAAATGGAAAGTACGACGGCCGCGTGGCTTTGCCGTTCGAGCTCGAGGTGGGCGACTATTCGGTAATCGCGACGACCCCGCGTTCGGCACAGTGCACGGGCAGTGCGCGTTAGTCGACTGCGCGCTATTCGAAAAGTTCCGAACTGTCGGCAGCGGTCACTGCGCGCTGTAGCCAACGGTCGAGCTGCGCGTGTTCGGTGCACGCCAATATCCGCTCGTGCTCTTCCGCGCTCGGCGAAAGTCCGCGCTGGGCCAAGACCGCCAACACCGCGTTCGCCATGCCTCGGGCTTCACCTCGGGCTTCACCGAGGGCTTCACCTCGGGCTTCACCGAGGGCTTGGTGCTTGAGCGCGAACTCGCTTTGGAACTTGTATCCTTGAGGGATCATTGCCTCGATTGCCTTTCTCGCGACCTCGCCTAGAGCTGCGCTAATCAGGTCCCAGTATATCACTCCCCGCTCAGTTTCGAGGGTGCTCACGGCGGCGAGCCCCGCGAGCCCAATCGCGGTGGCCTGGGCTTGATCGCCGCCGCCGTGGGCCAGGGCCGATAGCACGCTCAGCTCCGGAGCCGCGCAGGCGACCTCCGGATCTACGACGATTGGAATTGATTCAACCGACAACACGATGGGTGTGAACTTGGCACCGTTTCCGATCTCGATTGTTTGAGCGCACCAGCGGGCGACTGCGCTGCGCGGCGCGAACACCAGTAGGCAGACTGCGCACCGATAGCGTGCTCGCAGCAAGGTGGCGTACACTGGCCAACTGTACCGTTTTTCGGCGTCTCGTTCGAGCTGAACTTCGACCGCAACCACCAGGGGATCGCTGCCGCCGGAATAGCGGACGACGAGATCTGCGCGATATTCCGCCGGAAGTGCGGCGGTCAGATCGACACTTTCGAGATGGGCGGGCTCTGTGGCCCTTACTTCCACAGCCAACGCGCCCTGCAACAGCTCCAGCGCTAGGGCAGGACGATTCTGAAACAGGAGCAGCAGCGCAGAGTGCTCGAGTGAGAGCGCCATGAACCTTGCTTCGGCTCGCGAGGTTCGCCGGTTGCGACTTTTCTAGATCGCTAAGCGTGGCTCGACGCTTCGATATCGAACATCGCCGCGAGCAGTGGCCGGGTCACGTCGCGGATGGCGGCCGAGTGAATTGCCCGTAGGGCGTCTCCCCCGACTAGACCGTGTGCGGCGAGGCAATCGTCGGTGCGTGTTCGCTCGCCGGTGCGCGTGTTGCTCTCGAAGTCTGCCAGCTGTTGCGCCGCTGCCCGCGCTAGCTCATGCCGCTCTTCGACCGAGCTCTGTGTCAGCGCCCAGCGCAGGAACTTGAACGCGAGCTCTGCGTGGCTGAGCTCGTCTTGGGCGATGCGCGCGAGCGCGGCTTTCACCGCCGGCTCGCGGGCAACTTCCGCGGCGGCCAGGGCTTCCAGCGAAGCCACGGTTTCGCCGATACAGCCTTCGCGCAGCACCAGCTTGGCGATGGCGACCAGGCTCGTCTCTTCGAAGCAGTGTTCGATGTCGAGCCGTGCCGGACCGACGGCAGTGCCGCCGTAGCTGCTGGCGAGCGCGAAGCAGGTGCGCGCGTGCGAGGTCTCATCGGCGAGTGCGCGGTTACAGGCTTCCACCAGATCACTCGGCGCGCCGAGGGACAGCAGCTGCAAATTGAAGCGTGCGAAGGCGGCGATCGAGGCGTGCTCCATTTGGCCGAGGCGCGCCCAGTGCGCGGCGAGCTGCGCGCGCTGCAAAGGCGTGAGCCCGCGCGGATCGGGAGCGAGCGCTGCGTCGAGCCAGTCCGCGCGCGCTTCGATGGCCGCCAAACGCGGGGCTTCCGCGATCAAAAATGGCCGACCGCAGACCGCGTTGTTGCAGATGCGCGTCCCGCCTTGCAACGTACACATGCCGCCATTGGGCGAGCAATCGGCGTTGGTAATGCACTGATCCTCGGGCTTCGTGCATTGAAACGAGCCGGGTCCGCAAATGCCGGACGCGGGCGCACACAGGGAATTGGGACCGCAGTCCGCGTCGCTGGTGCAGCCAGCGCTGGTGCAGCGACCCGGGTTCACGCCATTGCACGCGCAAATGCCGCTCGCGCAATCGCTGTCCTTGGTGCAACCCGCATGGCAGGTGGCCAGCGAGAAGCCGCCATCACCATCGCAATATCCGTAAGGCAATGCGGCGCAATCGGCGTTGGAAGTGCATTGTCTGAACCCGGCGGCACCAGCCGTTCCAGATCCGGCGCCGCCCGCGCCGCCCGCGGCGGGCGGAGGGACCGTGAAGGTGCAGTCCATCGGGGCAGTGCGGTGCTTGCGACCGTTGGAACAACTGATGAGCTTGCTGACCGGGTCGAAGACCGGATTCGGACATAGGTCCGTCGGGGGCGCGCCACCTACTGGGCTCGCGCCGCCGCTCGGCCCCGTACCACCCATGGGTCCCGCGCCCGCGACGGACACCGCGCCGCCCGCTCCGGCATGCCCAGGCGCGCCCGCGTGGGAGGGGGATCCGGCGAAGTTGCCGGCCCCGGCAGACGTGGACGCCCCCGCCTCGTTGCCGGCTTGGGCTGAACTGCCGCCATCGGCGCTCGAGGCAGTGACCGCTGAACCGCCGCAGGCGAGTGGTGACAGGCCCAGCGAGAGGAGTAGCGATGTGCGCAGCACCCCAGCTTGCTTGGAGAGCGGCGTTCGCGACAACTGGGTTCTGGCCATGGTGAGCCCAAGTCTCGCAAAGAGCGTGCCGCGCCCCCTCGGCGCCCATTTGCGCGCTTTTAGCGACTCGCTTGCAGAGTCACTGGCACAGTCGGCACACGCCGGTAGGGCATCCGAGTCGCGGTCAGCCGGAGCGGCCCGCTCAGGCCACCGATTTCTTCATTCGCTCGGTGCTGCTGATCAGATCGCGCAAGGCCGTGTCTTGGCGGCGTGCGGCTTCTTCGATTTGCGTGGCTGCGGTGAGTGCGCGCTCCGAGCCGCGCGATTGCGTGCGTTGCGCCGAATTGAGTTGGTTGACCAAGTTGTTGATGGTCTCGATCGACTGCGTGATCTGCCGGCTGCCGCGGGATTGTTCTTGGCTCGAGCGTTCCACTTGCTGGGAGATGGTGCGCATCTTTTCGCCGCTCTTCATGATCAACTCAGAACCGCGCGCCTGTTGCGCGGTGGCAGCGGCGATCTGCTGCACGGTGGCAGCGATGCGGCCGATCGCGTCCGTCACTTGCTTGCTGCCCTTGGCTTGCTCGACCGTGGCGCGCGCGATCGCGCGCACCATGTTCGTGCTCTTCTGCGAGCTTTCCAGGATCTTCTTCAGGGCGCGCTCGGCCTCGTTCGAGACCTCCACACCGCGGTCGACGTTTTGCGCGCCGCGTTCCACGGCTTGGATCGCGTTCTTGCTTTCGGCCTGAATGGTCTTGATCAGGTCGGCAATTTCCTTGGTGCTGGCGCCGGCGCGCTCGGCCAAGTCTTTGATCTCGTCGGCCACGACGGCGAAGCCTTTGCCGTGTTCACCGGCTTGAGCGGCGATGATCGCGGCGTTCAAAGCGAGCAAATTGGTTTGCTCTGCTACGTCGTCGATCACGTTCAAGATCTGACCGATGGCGTCGATCCGCGAACCGAGGTTCGAGATCACGGCGACTGCTTCCTGACTGCTTTCCTTGATACGGTAAATTTCACCGATCGTCTTCAGGATTGCTTCGGCGCCGCGCTCGGCGTCTTGCGCCACTTCTTCGGACAAGCGCGCCGTCTCGTTGGCGTTCGACTGTACCTGGTCGATGGAAACGTCCATCTCGTTCATGCTCGAGGAGGTTTCCTCGGCGGTCAGCGACAGCGCATCGACGTTCTTGGCGACTTCTTTGATCGAGTAGGCCATCTCCTCGATCGACGCCACGGTCTCGCGCACGCTGGCCGCGAGCTCCAAAATGTTGCCGCCGACCTGCTCGTTGGTGGCCGTCATTTGCAGCACGGACGAGCTGGATTCTTCGGCGCTGGCCGCCAGCACTTCAACGTGCTGAGCGATCTCACGCAGCGCGGTCGTGACTTCTTTGACATAGCGGGCGCTCTCGTCGCTGGCATTGAGTTGCGCCGCGACGCCCTCGGTCAGCGTGCGAACCGCGGACGAGAGCGAGGTGGCGGCTTCTTGGAGCTCGGTCTCGTTGCGGTTGCTGCGTGTGCTGAGCTCCGCGATCGTCTCGTGAGCCTCTTGCAGCTCTTGATAAATCTGAATCACGGCCGGCGGCGCACCGGCCGGCGCGTCCGGACGTTTGCCATCGAGCACTCGTCGCACGGCCGAGCGCAGCGAGTCGAGCAATTCGGGGGATGCGGCGTCACCGGGGGCGCTCAGCACGGCCAGCGCGGCTGCGATGAAGACGATCATCGCGCAGCCGCCGGGGCTGACGATGGTGGATTGAGTCAGAACGAACGCCAGGAGCGCGATGCCTCCGAGGATGGCGATGGTAATGAGCTGACGCGGTGAGATGCGGATCATTGCGTGCGGCCGAGTCCCCAGATGTGCGGAAGAGACCTTCGAGCCTAACACTACTCGTTCGCACCTTCACCACGAGCCGATTTCGGCCCGGCCCGCGGTCTCACTCGCTCGCGTGGTCGGTTATTTAACCGGCTGCTCTCAAAGCTTCAGTACGGGCCTCGGAACGCCGGGTTTCGGCACACCGGTCCGCGGACTGGGCGCGTCGGGCGGCAAGATGGCGGGCGCGCGGGCGGCAAGGTTTGTTGCAGAAACGGGCGCCGCGGTCGGGGTGTGTGCATAGGGCGCCCTGGGCAGAACCGCGCGACGGCCGGGTGCGCGGACAGGCGTGGGGGGTGCACCGCTGACCCAAACCGGAGCAATCGGGCCGGCATCCGACGCCGCAACTCGAGCGGGCGTCCCTCGCCCCGGAGTGGGCGGAGGGTTGGCGACGGCTGGACTCGCCGGCGCTGGCGCGGGCGGAGCCACGGCGACCGGGACGTACACCCCCCTCTGGGGACCGGCTGCAGGCGGGCAAGCTGCGGGCTCAGCGTAAGTCGCGGCGGGCGCGTAAGCCTGGGTCGCGGGCGAGCTAGGCCCCGATTGCACGGTGAGCGTGCAGGCATTCATGGCCAGGAGCAGGAAGCAGGAAGCGCCAACAGAGACGATGCGGTGTGCCACGTCTCGATATACGCGCTAGCCGGCGCTTCCTTCCCGCGCCCGCTCAGCCTTCGCTCGCGGGCGCTTCTTGCAGGAAGCTCGGCCCAGACACTGGCAATTCCACGCTGAAGGTGGCACCGCCGCCGGGATTTTCGGCATAAGTAATCTCGCCGCCGTGCTCGATCACGATGCGCTGCGCGATCGCCAGCCCGAGGCCCGTCCCCCCCGGCTTGTTGGTTGCGTACGGCTCGAACAAGCGCGCGCGCATTTCCGGAGCCAAGCCCGGACCATTGTCGGCCACGACGATGCGCACCTTGTCCGCATCCGCCGGCCTCACGTCGACCGTGACCTGCGGCGCCTGACCGTCCTTTGCCGAGCGTGATTCAGCGGCGTATTGCGCGTTCTGAATCAAATTGCTGAATAGCTGCACGAGCTGATCGCGATCGGCGTTCAGTGCGGGGCAGGGGCTGCTCGTGAACACGACCCGCGTGCCGCTGCCGCCGTGCAGGGTGGCTTGTCCCCGGAGCGTCTCTACCACGTCTACCGGGGCGGGGTTCGGCGCGGGCAGCCGCGCGAACTCGGTGAACTCACTGACGATGCGGGTGATGCGCTGCACCTCCTCCAGCACCGTGCGCGTGGCCTCGTCGAAGTATTCGTCGAACGCCGGATCTTGGCGCGCACGCAGGCGGCGCAAGGTTTCGACCGCCGCCCGGATCGGAGCCAACGGATTTTTGATTTCGTGGGCCACGCGCCGCGCAATCTCGCGCCGCGCCGCGATTCGCTCGGTGGACGCCAAGCGCTTGCGGAGGGCGGTCAGATCCGCGATTGCGCGATTGAAGGCGTCGGCGAAGGCGCGAATTTCGGCGGCGCCGCGGGCAGCCACCGGCTTCGGCTCACCGTGAGCGACCGCGCCGGCTTCGCGCGCTAGCTCGACCAACGGACGACTCAGGCTCTTGGACAGCAACAACGAGACGACCAGCGCGGCGACCAGCGTGCCGACACCGATCAGCGAAATCGTCACGTCGAGATCTTCGAGCGCGGAGAGCAATGGAACGCGTGAGCGAAACGCGCTGATTTTTTTGTGACCGAGCTCCGGCAGATCCAAAACCTCGACCATGCGTTGCTCGGACGGGGCCAGGGTTTCGAAGCTGAGGCTGACGTTGTACGCGGCGCCAATCTTGGCCAAAAGTGGCTCCAAGTGGCGCGCCGAGTAAACCCCCACCCACAAGCCCTTGTGCTCGCGCGAACGATGCACACAGCCGTACTCGATGGCCAGCGGCGCGGCGCTACGGACGCCGGCCTTCGACGCATGTTCCAGGTAGCGGACGAGCGCGGGACCTTCGGCGGCGTTGCCTGGGGTGTGCGCGCCGAGGATCTCGCCGCTCGAACTGACGACGTACAACTCGTCGAGCCTGAGCGCCTGCGCGAGCTCGGGCACACGGACGCTGATCGCCAGGCGCCGCTGATCGAGATCGCCGGCTTCGAGCCCGACCAGCGCGCTGTCGACCAGCGGATCGTGACGGCACAAAGGTTCGCTCAGTAGCGGCAAGCCTTCGAGTTCGTCCGCAAGCTCGCGTCCGAGTGGCTCCAGCGCTTGCGCGAACTGATCGCGGAAACGCTGTTCTTCACTGCGGTGCCAGGCTTCGCGCACGCCGAAGCCGAGCGCGATGATCGTGGCCAGGCTGAGGGCGCCAATGGCGAGCAGGAGGCGCTGAGCGAGTGTCACCCCGCTCAGCTCGGCTTCGTCTCGGCGGCGGCGGCAGCGGCACAGCGCGCGCAGATGCAGGCCAGATTCTTGGCCTGGCTCGGGATCTGCTCGAGCGCAGCGCTCGAGATCAGAGCGCTGAAGCACCAGCACTCGTTCTTACCCTGACTGAGCCCGCAGGCGTTCGGCTCGCCACACGTCGGGCATTTGCTCGGGTCGACTTCGCTCGCCATCGGGAGCCCGCAAGCTAGCACCATAGGTCACCCATTTCGAGCCGCCCGGCGCGCAGGATCAGAGCAGCGGGTCAGACTCGTAATTACGCAGCAAGCCCTGAAAATTATCGGCCTCGGGTACGCCGGACAAGTGCTCGAGGCGCGCCTCCTGCGCGACCGAATAGTGCGCGGCCGCGGCCGCCAGCGCGCGTTCGGCGCGCGAAAATTTCCGCCCGCTCGCCACCTGATACTCATCGATGAAAGCTTGCGCTTCGTCGGCCGTGGGCGTGAGCAAGGCGGGGATGTCCCATTGCGCCGTGAACTGCGCCGCCGCGCGACCGACGCATTCGGCTTCGGCAGCGGCGTGCACGGAGTCGGAGTCGTAGACCGCGCACACTGCGTCGTCGCGGAAGCGAATGTTCTTCACGCCCCAATCGACATGCGTGGCCACCAGCCGCAGCTTGCTCTTCTTCAAAGCGAGCTGCGCGACCCGTCCGTGTTCGGCGATGAAGCGACCCTCTTCGTCGTCCACTTCGCGCGCCTCCCAGATGTGCTGAGCCGTTGGCCAGAGCGCCTCTTGGCGACCCGGCGAGAGGGGCAGCTGGCTCGGGTCGAGCGGCGCGAGCAGCGCGTTCAGCTCGGCCAAGCTGCGCGCGAGCTCGCGGCGCACGGGCGGCTCGTGGGGGTTGCGATGAGCACCGTCGAGGTAGCCGTAGAAAGCCGCGAATACGCCGGCATCGGCCTCGAAAATTTCACTGCGTTGGCGAGCCACGGGAAAGCCTTGCGCGGCGGCCACGGCCAGGCAGCGATGCATGGCCGACAGCCCGGTGTAGTCGAGGCTCTTGTTGAACAGCTTGAGCACGGCCGGCTCGCCGCTCTCGAGCACGATACCGAATACCGCGCCGACACTCTTTTTGGCGAACAGCGCGCCGCTCGGCGGAACACCGAGCTGAGCTTGCGTCAGTTCGGCGACCCAGCGCTCCACTTCATGGAAATCACGATTACCAACCAAGGTCTCGAGATCGGCTTTGTAGGTTCGGTCGCGAAACTCCCCAACCAAGATCTCGGCCAAGGGTTGGACGCGATAACCGCGCACTACGGATTCCATTGTCCTCAGTGTCCAGAGGGCCGCGGGCGCGCGTCAATCTCCGGTCTCGCCGAGTGCACGAAAGCTGCGTTCTTCAGCCGAATTGTGCGCACTCGGCCCGCAGGCACGACGCCTTACGATGAGACGCCGCTGCCCGAGCGGCGTCGCTGGAAAAAAAGGAGCGAAGCTGGAACCGGTTCCGGAACTGGGTTGGAGTGAGTAAAAATCGCGAAGCGTGTGCGGTTGTCGCTGGCATATCGACGCGTGTTGAGTCATTCACATGGACCCATGTTGCGTTCGATTGCTCTCTCGGGCCTGCTCCTGCTTGCACTCGCGACCCAAGGCTGTGACGTCGGTAGCGCCAGCTCCGACGACAAAGGCGCCGTCGTCGACCCGACCGCCCTCGAGATCGGTGACGACAGCGATCTCGGCGCGGGGGATGATTTGGGCCCGACGCCGGTCGAGCTCCACGGTCAGCTGCACGTCACCGGGACCGAGCTGCGTGATGCCTCGAACAAGCGTTACCAGCTCAAGGGCGTGAGCAGCATGTGGCTGAACTGGGAAGAGGACGGCTACGCCGAGAACCTCACGGGCCTGAAGTGGCTCCGTAACAATTGGAAGCTGAGCCTGATCCGCGCCGCCATGGGCATCACGCCGAAAGGCGCATACCTGGACAACCCGGAAAAAGCCAAAGGCCAAGTCACGCAAATCGTAGACAACGCAATCGAGGCGGGCGTGTACGTGATGATCGACTGGCACGAAGAAAAAGCGCCCTCTCATCAAGAGGAGGCGGTCGCGTTTTTCAGCGAGATGGCCACGAAGTACGCGGGCGTACCGAACGTGCTGTATGAGCCCTTCAACGAACCGACAGAGCTGACTTGGGCCGAGATCAAGCCGTACCACGAGGCCGTCGTCGCGGCGATCCGCGCGGCCGACCCCGACGCCATCATCGTGCTCGGCACGCCCAACTGGTCACAAGACGTCGACAAAGCCGCGCTCGATCAGGTTGCCGGCACGAACCTGATGTACACGCTCCACTTCTACTCGTGTACGCACGGCAATTCGTTGATCAACAAAGGCAAGCTGGCGCTGATGCAAGGCGCTCCGTTGTTCATCACCGAGTGGGGGGCCACCCTCGCCGACGGCGGCACCAAGGGCGAGGTGTGCCTCGACAAGGCGCAATCCTGGATGGACTTCTTGAACCAGTACGGCATCGGCTGGTCCGCCTGGAAGTTCGACAACTGCAAAGATTCAACCTGCTTCCTCACCGCCGACGCTCCAGTCGACGGCGGTTGGACGAGCCAATACTTGCAGGGCGAAGGCTTGTTCGTGCGCGCCCGCATGCAGGAGTAATCGGCGGGAGCGCGGACGTCACCGACGGTGAGCCGGCGCGCCTGCTCAGTCGACCAGCGCGCGCAATTTGCGCACCGCTCGCAGCACGGATTCGTCGGTGCCGAGCTGCGCCACGTCGGCGAGCGGCACCCAACGCAAGTCCGCGACCTCCTCGGAGTGCACGAGCTCGCGCGTCTTGGCCACGAACGCAAAGCGCACGTCGAAGTGCTCGTGCGCCGGATCGGCCTTGCGCGCCGGGATCAGGTGAATGTCTACGTCGAACACCGGTGAGCCACCGGCGTTCGCGAGCGGTTCGAGATCCGAGAGCCCGACCTCTTCCTCGACCTCGCGCCGCGCTGCGCCCAGCAGATCAGCGTCCGCCGGCTCCACGTGCCCACCCGGCTGTACCCAGATCCCAAGCTTCTTGTGGTGGATCAAAACCAGATCCCGCCGATCGGGACTGAGCACGAATGCGCTGGCCGTGAAGTGCCCGGGCCCAAAGTGCGACCGCTCGCACGCACCCTCCGCCTGGCTCAGCTCCAGCATGCGCTGGATGAACGCCGCCTCGGTCGCATTCGCCGGCACGTACCCGCTCAACTGTTCGCGCAGCGCTTCGAGTCGCATCTCCGGCCAGTTACCCGCCCGCCCCCGCGCTGGCAAGGAGGCCCACTCATGCACTCAGCCACGAGGAAAGCCGCGCAACTCCGGCCACCTGGGCCCACTAGCCGGCAGTGACGTTTCGCGGTTGACGATCCCCGCGTTCTGTGCGAGATACGCCCCTCCTTTCGGCACCTTATCCGCAAAGCCGGGTCATTAGCTCAATTGGTAGAGCAGTGGATTCTTAATCCATTGGCTTCAGGTTCAAGTCCTGAATGACCCACAACAACTAAAAGCCCAAGCCACCGCGGTTTGGGCTTTCGGCGTTTGTGGGCTGCCCCCCAGCGGCCGCGCGTGCACCAGTTCTTTGCGGCGTTCGTTCGCGCGGACGGGTATGCGGCCGTGAGACGCCTCTGCCCGGCTCGTCACCGCGGGCCCGCGTTCGGCGGCGGGCGAGGGTCGCTCCCGCGCGCATAGTGCATCGCGGGCGAATCGCCTCATGGGTGCCGCGGGATGCGTGCGGCCTGCCGGCGTCACTTGCAGTTCGCGATCGCGCACAGTGGAGCGCGGCTTTGGGGCGACGCGGCGGGAGCTCGACCTTGCCCACCGCCGCGCGAGCGCCCCGCGGCTCCTTGGTCCGGTCGGGAGAGCGCGAGGGCAGGGCGCACCGCGACTCCGTCGGCGGAGTCGCGCAACGATTTGCAGAGAGGCTGCGCCAGTCATTTGCGTCGGCGCCGGTGGAACCTCAACAGCGCGATGTTGGCCGCAAACCGCATGCAAGTCATCGCTGCCTGAGAGGTCTAGGTTCGCGCGATGCCCTTAGAACGCCTTGTTGAGCGGCGCGCGCTATAGAGGGGCCGCGCTTCCTGCTCGGACTAGGCGGCACTGCTCGAGGCGTATGTCGCTCGGAAATCAGAGACCAGCCGAGCTGCTCGCAACGCGTGATGATCGCCTCGATGGGCGTAAGTGCTCGAATCGGAAACGCTCGACGCTCGTACATGTCGACGAGCGTCGCGAGGGCGTCGAGCTCTCGTTCTTGACGAGAGCCGGGTTTCGCGTCCCAGAGCTTCTCGGGGTGTTTTCTCCAAAATTCGACAAGGGTGTTTCGGCTGAAGATGCGCAACGCAGAGACCCTATTATGCTCCCAAGGTGGGAGCATCTTCGCGCGCTATTCGCCCACCACGTCTGCCGCCGCCAATCACGATGTACGTAGTCACGCCGCCACACCGTCACCCGGTACGTGGATAAGCGTGAATCCGTCCGCAGCGGGTCTCTTTGGCCAGCCCGGCGGCTTGCCCGAGGTACAGTTTCTCTACGGGACCGAACGCGGGACCGTGACCTTTCCAATTCTCGTTCCATGGTGATCCCGATGAGCAAATGCCCGTTCAAGGTTGGCGAGTTCGTAACTTACCGCGCAACTCAAATCGGCCGAGACAAGTCGCTCCACACTGATTTTGCCGAGCTGCAGCCAGGATCGCTCTACAAGATTGCCCGCATAGAAAAGGACGCATATGTCGTGCCCGAAGGATATGAGGATAGCCCCGCAGGCGGGCTTTACTGGACCGAGTTTGAGCGGGCGCTGTGAGCGATCGCTTGTTGTGGGCCAGCACCCGGTCGGAAGAGTTCTTCCGGCAGTAAGCTATGCGGCTATGCGGCTACGCGACCGACGCGGCCGCGTGTCCCCACCTGTCCCTGTGCCATCCGGGACAACGGGCGTTGCCAGTCACCGCTTCATGATCTACGCCGGTGGGCGCGCGATCGCCGCGGTCTCGCAGCCGCAGGCGTCTGGTCCCCTTGCAATAGAATACCTGCACGATGACTCCCTCGGCTCGCTCCAGGCTACAACGGCAAGCGACGCCTCGGTCGTCGAAACCCGCCACTTCGACGCCTTCGGTGGAGCTTGGGGTTCACCAGCATCCTCAGCCCAGGTTCCTTACGGCTACACAGGGCAAGAGCAAGATAGCGAGCTGGGTCAATCAACATGCGTGGCCGGCTCTACTACCCATCCATCGGCCAGTTCACGTCCGCTGATCCAGTCATCCATTGTTTTTGACCTGCGGCCCCATGAACAATCGACCAGTCGGCAATCCCGCGAGCCTCCGCTACGGCTTCTTGGGTGAGTTCAACTCGCTCGAGTTTGCAATCCCGACCGACGTGCGGAACCTGCTCCGGGGCGCGAACGGCAACTTCAGCAACTGCAAGTTCCAGATCGCATTGTCCGTGGGCAATCCCAACAATGCTCGCTTCTTGCTCGACAACATGGGGTTCATTCAACCGTGAGCGGCCGCGTGTGGTTCATGGTGTGTGGCTTCGTGGCCGCGGCCGCGGTTGGCGTATTCGTCGCGGCCGGCTGCGGCGACAGTGGCGAGTCTGGCAGTGCTGGCTCAGGGAGTGCGGGGGCCGCCAGTGAAGCGGGCGCGGGCGGCGCCTCCGCCGCAGTCGACCCGCGCTTGGCGCCGTTCGTGGGCACTTGGCGCGTAGATACGGGACAGAACACACTGACCTGCGGCGGGCAGTCGCCGATGACCAGCCCGGCCTCCGGTCAGGTCGAGATCGTTGCGCTGCCCGATGCTAAGATCCGCTTCGCTTCGGAGACGGATGCGCGACAGAATACACGGTGAGTGGCAGCACGGCGACGGCAACGCCCGGGCAGAAGTGCGAGCAAACGGGAGAATCAGGCAACACGGTGACAGAAGTGGTGAGCGGCTCGTTCGTCACCACCGACGGCAAGACCGCCCAGCTGTCGGCCGATTTCACATCGACGATTGCTTTCAAATCCAACTCGACCACGGTGACCTGCACCGGCACGGGCACATCACGGCTGACGCGCGTCAAATAGCCGTTGTCGCGCTAGCGTTCGCTTTCGCGGCCTGCTCGGGAGCGAACCCCGAACCCCAGCCGGGCGCGACGCCGAGTGAGTGCGTCGGAAGCTCACCTGTCGCTTCGCTCGACGCCGAGAGCGGAGTGGCCGAGCAGGCGACCGCTTCGGTTACGTCCGCAGACGGCGCGCATTGGGCGCTGTTGGCCAACGCGGCCACCGAATTGCGCGCGGCGTCGATCGGCGCTGATGCAGAGAGTGTCTGGGTGGCGGGCACTTTCGATTGTGACGACGTGCTCGAGCTGGGCGGCCTCTACACTCGACGTGACCTGAAGATCCCGTGTCGAGTGGGCACCTACGGCAATGACTTATTCGTCGCCGAGCTCGGCCCGGCCGGGCGCGCACGGCTGATCACCAGCTTTGGTTCGACAGGGAGTGACCAGCTGTCGGCACTCTCGCTTCACGGTGAGCGGCTCGGTCTGGCCATGACCAGCTCTGACGGTCCACTCGACATCGGTGGTGGCTCTACGGGCTTGGTCGACGGTGACGCCTTCGTCGCGGTGCTCGGGAGTTGTGCCGAGCGCACTTGGGCTCGCGGCTACGGCACAGCTAGCGCGGCCTCGGATTCTTCCACTGGCGTGCGCCGTGTCGTCGACGCTCGCTTCAGCGCGCAAGGTGATCTACTCACCACGGGCGAATTTGGTCCGAGCATCGACTTGGGGGGCGGGCGTGTGGAGGGTCATGGCTTCGGCTTCAGCGAGGTCGATACCTTCGTTGCCAGCTATGCGAGTGATGGTCGGCTGAATTGGGGGCGAACCTGGGGCAACGAACAACGGCAACAAGTCCACGCAGTGATCCCGGACCTGGCGACCGCTAGCGGTGAAGCCGTCGTTCTCGGCATTTCGACCGAGCCGGTGGCGCTTGTCGGTCAGAACGAGGGTTTGGCAGCGGCGCACGCGCTCGCCGTCGAGCTCGACACGGCGGGGGATGTCGTGTGGGCCTGGTCGGCCGATGGGCGTCCGTGGCTGCTCGCCGGTGAGTACGCAGCCGATGGTTCGCTTTTCCTGGCGGGCGCGTTCGATCTTCCGATCACGCTCGATGGTGTCGTTATCGATCCAGGCGCGGTCGGAGACGGCTTGCTACTGAGCTTCGACGCCGCACGCAAGCTCACGCGCCGATGGGTGTTCGCGGCGGCAGGTCCCGTATCGGTCGACCAAGTACACCTTCTAGCAAACGGTGACGTCGCGCTGCTCGTCACCTTTGCCGGCGCCCTGACCCTAGATGGAACTCCGCTCGTCGCAGACGATGGCTCGGGCAACCCGACGAGCGCCCTGCTTCGGTTGACGTCGAGTGGGCAATTCGTAGCGGCGGAGGTGTTCGGCCCGATCGAGTCTCCAAAGGCCGAGCTTTTGCACGGGGGTGATCTACTTCTATCCGGCAAGCTGCTCGCTCGGGCACGCTTCGAATTCGGCACCCTCGACCCGAGCCCCGAAGGCAGCTGATTCGTCGCGCGCCTCTCGACCACAATCGCCGACCGCTAAAGATCGACCTCATTCGTTGCTTGTTTGGGGGTAAGCGGGCGCGGGCGTCGAACGGCGGCGCGTAGCTCGAAGGCTGTGCGGGAACTCAATCTCGCCCACCGCCGAGCGCGGCTCCGGGGCTTCTCGATACGTTCATTTCCAGGTGATGCATTGCGCATCACGCCTGGCATCTTGATGCTTGATGTGATACCCCGTTCACATGCGAACTACCGTCGACATTGATGACGGCCTGCTGGAACGGGCCAAGCGGCTCGCCCTGAAAGAGAAGCAGACGCTGGGCGCGGTGGTCGGTCAGGCGCTGGCCGCCTATCTGAGCAGCCGAAAAGCCGCTGACAAAGATCCACCATTCCAGCTATTGGTCCGCGGCAAAGCCGGCGCCCGCTTCCCAACCGCCGAAGAGCTCACGCAGGTAGAAGAGGACGAGGATCGAGCGGCCTTGGCAATCCCGAAGTTGAAGCGCCGTGCAACTCCCTGACGTCAACCTGCTCATCTACGCCCACCGCGTCGAGTCGCCCGAGCACGAGCGCTACGCAGAGTGGCTAACGAACACCGCGCAGGGGCCGGAACCGTTTGCGCTTTCGGAGTTGGGCGCGAGCGGCTTCGTTCGCATCGTCACCAATCCAAAAATCTGGCACGAACCAACGTCCATCAAGGACGCGCTGGAGTTCATTCAGCGACTGCGCAGTCGCTCCAACGCGCGCTTGCTCACACACGGTCCAGGCAGCTGGGACATCTTCGCTCAGCTGTGCCTTGCGGCTCGCGCTCGCGGCAAGCTCGTTGCCGACGCTTACCATGCCGCCCTGGCTATCGAGCACGGTTGTGAGTTCGTCACCGCCGATGCCGATTTTGGGCGCTTCCCCGGCCTACGCCAACGCCACCCGTTGGCCTAGCGCCTAGCTCGGCAAAGCGACGCGGCGGCGTTGCTCGATGGCCCGATTGCTCGTATCCGAAGCCCAGGTCCATCGGATTCTGAGTTGCAATCACGACGACGACGCCGAGTGCTCGGGCCTGCTTCATCAGCGCGACCAGGGCGCTTGGCGGGGGATTGGTGGGGTGGGGCGGCAGGAAGCCGTATACTCGTCCAAGACGAGGAGCCGGTTTTTCTCGCCGGCGTCGCGCGCGAACTAGCATGAGTCAAATCGAAGAACCCCGACCGCAGCCCACTGCGAAGCGCTTTGCGAGTATCGCCACAGCTGCGGTATTGCTGGCACTGTCTGGGATATTTTCGGGCACACAGATGTCTTGTGTGCTCGACCACTCTGTCTGTAAGGGCAAAGACACCACCAAGACTTGCGCTTCCCACACGCCGGAGGCCTGCCAGATCGACTCGGCATGTGAGTGGCGCGTTGGATGGCCTCTGCTTGCCAACACGCCACGACCATTGCGGAGTGCTCGGCTGTCGGCTCTTGTGGTGTCGTTCAGGGCCGGTGCTACGGCTCCGGCTGCACGATCTCCGGCGCGTACATCACAACCGAACAGGAATGCAGCGCCACCGCTTGCAATTGGGAGCCTTCATGCTGGGACGCACCAAATTCGGAGTGCTCGCCTAGCCTGGGCGAAACCGAATGCACGCGGCGCAATTGTGAGCGGAAAAGAGAGGACGCTAGCCTTTGAGCGGAATGACGGAGCGACTTCGCTCTGAGCGAGCGACGCCCTAGCGAGGAGGCAACGAAGGTCGTCGTGGGTGAGTCTCGTGATGTAACCAGCGCCGGATTGATGACATCTTGGTTAGGGCAAGCGAACGACTAAGTCGCTCGCTCTCGCGGCGATGTCGACAACCCCGCGAGAAGTGGAGCGTAGGCGGGGAGCCGCCGGGATACGAACTCGGTGAAGAGCCGCACGCGCTCCGTCTTCCGTGTCTCCCCGTGCGTCAGAAGCCAGAGCGTTGCGTGTGCTTTCAGATCCACGCCCGGCACCCTCGCCAGCAGGCGATCGGCATCTCCAACGAAACACGGCAGTTTGGTCATACCGATCCCTTGCCTAGCCGCAGCGATCTGCGCCTCGGCGTCTGGCGTCCTGAACGGAACTCCCGTCGCACGAACCTCGCCCTCGTCGGCCCAGCTCGGAACTCCCTGACCGTCGATGACGATGGGCCGGATGGAATCCTGCGCGCCGGCACGCCACGCCTGCAGTCGATCGAGGGACATATAAATGGCTGAGAACAGCTTCGGCCCCTTGAGGGCATGAAGATTGAGCGGCAGGGTCTTGCGATCGGAGACAATGCGGATCGCGACGTCCGCCTCTCGGTTGGTTAGATTTACCACCTCACCGGTCGACACGATCTCCATCTCGATGTCCGGATACGCACGCGCAAAATCCGCGAGATCCGGCATGAGCAGGTGTGTCGCAAGGAACGGAGGCAGCGTCACCCGCAGCAGCCCACGCACGCTGCGGTCGCGCCCGAAGACGCGCGTCTCTAGCTGGTGCGACGACCCTTCCATCTGCTCGGCGAGCTCGAGAACCTCCTCGCCCGCTGCCGTCAAGCGGTAGCCCGAAGGTAGCTTTTCGAACATCTGTGTCCCGAGACGTTCCTCGAGCTGGGCGATGCGTCGCAGCACGGTCGAATGATTGACCTCTAGGCGCCCAGCGGCGGCTCGTACTGAGCCGCCGCGCGCGACGGCTAGAAAATAGCGAACGTCATCCCAGTCAATCATGGTGCATTTCCGCGCCGTCAGCTGCGAGGTCCGAAGCCCCATTCATAACACGCTGGCACCAAAGCGCGCATTCTGCGGCGGCCAGATCGCGTAGCTGGTTCGTTTTCGCACCACGGATGTGCGCAATTCCCCACTCACCAAGCCCCTCCGGCAAACCCATGTTCGCAGCGTTGGGCGGCGGGCGGCGTCGCCCACGCCTGGGCAAGACGCCCAACTGAGCAAAGCGCCGACACTCACCGAAGGAAGCAAAATGAACCAATCTCTCAAGGGAAAAACTGCTCTGGTCACCGGGGCATCGCGGGGCATTGGCCGCGCCATCGCCGAACGACTTGCAAAGGATGGCGCGACGGTCGCCCTGACCTACAACGCCGGTAAATCCGACGCTGAAGAGGCCGTCGCGGCGATCGAGAAAGCGGGAGGGAGGGCGTTCGCGATCCATGCAAACCTCGTCGATCCGGCGGCGGTACCGGCTTTGTTCGAGAGACTCGACGACGAGCTCACCCGGCGCAACGGCAGCAAAGCCCTCGACATTCTGGTCAACAACGCCGGCAATGCCGGCTGGGTTGGCTTCAAAGACGCCACGCCGGGCAGTTGGGACACCCTGATGGCGGTCTACGCCCGCGCGCCCTTCTTCATCATTCAGGCCGCTCTGGATCGCCTCGCCAATGGCGCGAGCATCATCAACATCTCGTCCGCCGCCGCCACAAAGCCCGTGACCGCCGCGCCCATCTACTCGATGGCCAAAGCGGCCATCAACACCCTCACCCAAGTGGTGGCGGCGGAGCTGGGGCCGCGCGGAATTACCGCGAACGCCGTAGCGCCGGGCCCCACGCGGACCGACGGGAACGCCGACTTCCGACAGAACCCCGAATTCGTGAAAGCATTCGAGTCCCAAACCGCGCTGGGACGCTTTGGCGAGCCCTCGGAAATCGCATCCGTGGTGGCGTTCTTGGCTTCCGCTGAGGGGCATTGGGTAACGGGTCAGACGATTGAGGCAAGCGGCGGCTACAAGCTCTGACCGCAACGGAAAACAACGGAAAACAAAGGAGCACACAAGATGAGCTACGCAATCATCGGCTTCGGCAAGATCGGCCACGCTCTTGCCAAAGCGTTTGCCCGCAATGGCATCGAAGTATCCGTGGCAACCAAGCGCGACCCGAAAACCTTCGCAGCCGACGCGGCCGCGATCGGCCCCCAGGTCATTGCTAAAACACTGGCAGAAGCCCTCGAGGCAGACATCATCTTTTTGGCCGTCCATTTCGAGGCGCACCCTGATGTTGCGAAGGCGCTGCCCAGCTGGGAAGGGAAGACAATCATCGATGTGACCAATGCCTACGGCGTGCCCCCAGAGAAACTCGGCGGACTGCCTTCTTCCAAGTTTGTCGAGCAGGCCTTTCGAGGTGCAAAGCTGGTCAAGGGCTTCAACCATTTGCTCGCTGCCACCCTCGACCAAGATCCGGCCGTGCATGGCGGCCGCAGAGTCGTGTTCCTAGCCAGCGACGACCACGGCGCCGCTAAGGAAGTCGGCGCGCTTGCCGAAAAGCTCGGTTTCGCACCGATCGAACTGGGCGGGCTTTCCGAAGGCGGACTGCTCGTCCAAGCGCGCGGAAATAGTTGGGGTCGCCTGATCTTCAAGGACTTGGTCACGTTCGACTGACGGACACGACCTTGCCAGACGCCGGCGTCCGGCCGGCGGTTGGGCTTTCAGCGTTTGTGGGCTGCCCCGCTGCGGCGGCGAGTGCACCAGTTCTTTGGAGCGCTCCGTCTCGCGGACGGCAGCGCGACCCTGATTCGGCCGTTTGCGGCGCGTCGCCGCGGAGCCCGCGATCGGCGATCAGCGAGCGTCGCTCCCGCGCATCGGGTGCGTCGCAGGGATGGCGCCTCATGGGTGCCACGGGACGCGTGGGGCCTGCCGGCGTCACCCTGCATATCGCGCTCGCCCAGAGTGGCGCGCGGCTTTCCGGGAGCGCGGCGGGAGCTCAACCTCGCCCACCGCCGATCGCGAGCCCCGCGGCTCCTCGATACCTTGGCAGAGCGCGCGGCTCACAGCGCGTCGGAACTCCGCCTGGTGGAGTTTGCGCGCTTGGTCCACCGCTTCGACCCATGGCCATGCGATCGGCCGAGGCCACTTCGCGCGCGAGCTCGCTGCCCAGGTTCGGCTCGGCGCGGTTGCGCGTGAGTAAGGTGCTGGTGGAGAGCGGCGTGTGCGGGCGCTCGTACGGCGCCGCCGGTGAATCGATCGCAGCTCCGTGCCCGGCGCCTCCACGCGCTCTTCGGCTTGCAGCGCTTCGAGCAAGCGATTGACGAGCGCTACCTGCGCGCCGGGCTTGTCTTCCCCGCGCACGCCATCGAGCACGCGCTGCACTTCGGCCGCCAAATGCCGCGGGGGCCACGTGTGAATCGGCGGGATCGAGCGGGTCGGTGGTTGCGCTTTGGCCGGGCTCGAGGGCGCGCAGGTCCTCCGCGAGGGCGCTCGTGACCACGCGCTCATAGAGCCCTTCCGCGAGACGCCCGGCCATTGTTTAGGACTTTTTCGCGGATCGCTAGGGTGCGTCAAGCGGGTCCGAGAGCTCGAGTGCGATGAGTCCCAGTGCGATAGCCGCGACTTGGATGATCCCCCAGCGCGTGGGCTGCACTCGGGGCTCCGGTTCGCGGCATAGTCATTTGTTCGGGCGACCCGGGGGGTGACTCCTTGCCGATGCACGTGACGTCGGGGTACTGACGTTTGGTGTCCCTTCCGAATGCGGACCGCGCTGTAGTCGAGGACGCCAAGGTCCGCGATCACCTACTTCGCCGACCCATCCGGTTGGGCGTTTCAAGTCTGTCTTCTTCGTCGCGCTTGGCTTCTCCGCAGATCGGTGGTCGCTGCTGCGCGACGCCCTGCTTGGAGCTGGCGCGGACCGGTAACGCTGCGCCTGGCCAGCCCAGCCTCTTCGGACTGAAGTTCGAAATCCATGCTATTCTCCGAGGGCCTTCAGGCCGCCAGGCTGACGTCGTTACGGTCTGGATCGTTTCCAACGGTCGAGATTTTCCTCACTTCATCACTGCGTATCCCGGTTAGCCATGTTCAACCTGCTCGACACAGTCGTCTTGGATCGGGACCTGCCCGAGCATGGCTTACGCCGTGGCGATTTGGGCGCTGTAGTTGATCTTCATGCGCCCGATGGTCTCGAAGTCGAGTTTGTTCTCGCATCGGGGAAGACCCAGGCCCTCGTCAGCCTCCGCTCTGCCGATCTTCGAGCAGTCGGAGCCGGCGACCTGATCGCCGTGCGTGATTTGCAACGCACTGCCTGAAGCTGCCGTTGCAGCTGACGGGCTTGTCGGTCGCTGTGCTCTCTCTGAAAACCCTGAAGGACCCACAAGGTAACCCCTCCGCAGTCGCTAGCGAAAGCCTGCCGCGGAGGGGAAACCGGCGCGTCTGGCGCCCAGAGCGTCAATCGATGATCTCGTTCGTCCACACACAGCGGTAGGGGTTCACGCTGTTCGATTGGTCAGGAAGCACCGTGCTTTGGTTGTTGAAGGCATCGGACCAGGCGGGCGCGGTGCCAGTCCACTTCACGCCGTGAACGAGCTCGTAGCGGGCGAGGCTGGACGTCCAGAGCCAGCTCGAGCTGCCGTTGGGGAGGCCGGCGACGATCAGCTCCGCGAAGTCACGGAAGGAGGCGAGCCTGCCACCCAGCGCCGAGCACGTGCTGGTCGCCGTGGCGCGGCTCGCGGCAGGGCGGTCGGCATTGTCGGCCCAGAGCGAAGCGCTGCTTGCACCGATCGTGACGGTCGATTCGAAACAACCTCCGCTGCAGCTGCTCGCATCCGGTGCGACAGCGCTGGCATCGAGCGGGTACCACACGCAGCGGTAAGGGCTCGGAGTCGTGGAACGTGCGAGCCAAGTGGCGTACGTTGGGTACGTGTCGTCGAAGAAGCGATCGACTCCGAGCCAACGCACGGCGCCCGTGTTGGGGCCCGAAGCACTGCTGCCGTACATCGCTTCGCTCGTCCACAGCCAGTTGCCGCTGCCGGCGGGCAGTCCGGCGACGATCAGGCGACCGAGATCGCGCTGGCCCGGCAGGTGCCCGGCGCGCGCCCGACAATCAGCCACGGCTTGCATGAAACCCGCGCCAGGGGCATCGCTCTCAGCACCGACCAATTGGCTCGTTGGATCGGTGAACGCAGTGGCGGGAGCCGAAGGATTGGCGATGGGCGTGGCCTTGAGCCCGGCGCAACGAAACGGGTGAGCATAGCCAGCTGTATAGTAGTCCCAGCTAGCAGAGTTGGGGTAAGTCGCGTCGAAGTTGCGATTCGTGCCGGACCAGTGCAGCGTTCCGAGCAGGAAGCCCGAACTATTGTAGCCCTCGTGGGCGGAGGTCCATTGCTGGTTGTCGCTACCATTCGGCAAGCCGGCCCGGACGGCTTCGGTAAGCAGCCGCGCCGAGGGCACCGTCGCGTGCGCGAGCGCGCACTCTTGCAACGCGGCCGAGTACGGCAGCGAGACACGGTCGACTTTGTCCACGTTCCACTGAGTGTTCACAGAAAAGCATTCAGCACCGAGCGGCCCATTGCACGCGCCAGCCGTGAACTGATCGAACGTCGCGCCAGGCCAGACGCAGCGAAACGCTGTTTTGCCGCTGTTGAGTGCAGTGCCAACGGCGCCATCGCTCAAGCGCACCTCGATGTGACTCGTGGCCCCCTGGTTCAGCAGCGTCCACAGCATGGCAGCCCCATCGCCGAGTAGCCCACTGCCGCTCGCGTAGTTGAGCCGATATAGCTCGGTGGCGGTGGGGAGACGAGCGCCTGCGGCACGACAAGTGGCTGCGGCCACGTCCCAGGCTGCTGCTGGCCGAGCGAACCCGTCCCAACCCAGCCCCCAGGCGTCGGTTGCTTCGAACGCGTTGGCATTGCCGTGCGAAAGCGAGTCATCGGCGCCGTTTGCGCCGTCGACGCCGTTGCAGACATTGGTCGTGGAGTCGAGCTCCCCCGCTTGCAGGATTCCGTCACCTGCGATGCCGCCCGCGCGTCCGTCATCAATGCCGACCTGAAGCTGCGTGCCCCCGGCGGGGCACGCGCTCAGTGGCGCGTCAGAAACCTCGACGAGCGAATTGAAGCTACGAGCATCTTTGCCGTTGGTGCCGTTGGTGCCGTTGGTGCCGTTGGCGCCGTCTTTGCCGTTGCAAACGTTGGCGGTGGATACGACCTCTGTCGCACTCAGGCTGCCGTCACCATTGGTGTCCGGACCCACTAAGATCGCTGTGCCGCCGTTCGGACAATCCGTGACAGCCGCCGGCCTGAGTGCGACTCGCCAGTTCGCCTGGGGGGCGCCGGACAGCGCGAGGTCACGCATCCGCTGCCCGTCGCAATAGTAGAACGCTGTTTCGCTAGCCACGTAGTACACTTGCCCGATGTTGAGCAGCGTGCAGAGCGGCAGCTGGATCCGCAGCTCGTAACTGGAAATGTTCGTCGCCTCGCCAGCCGAGGGTGGACCGTCCTTCGTGTCCGTACAACCTAAGAGTGGCAGTGCGCCCAAGGCAAATACACCGATCGATAGCCGCGTCATCGTCCGCATTCCTCAACCTCCGCCAGCCACTTTGCTGGAGGGACGTGTACCGCGTCCATGGTCAGTAATTGCAGCGCGCTGATCGAAGATCACGGTTGCTATCGAGGCTTGATGGTGATGGACACCGCGTTCATGCGTAATCCCCACTATCGCCAAGGCAGAACTGGTGCACACGCGGGCGCGGCGGGCTCGAGTTCAAACTGTGCAGACGGGCGCGGGCCGATCAACGCCCACCAGTGCAAGCCGTTTCCAACGCTGCCGCTACCTACGCCGAAGCTCGGCCTCGAGCTCTGCAATGCGCTTGACCGCCGCACGTTCTCGCTCGGCCGCCGCACGTTCTCGCTCGGCCGTCGTGGGCACCAGGTTTTGCCCAAGAGCGTCTCGAGAGAGCCGCAGCACGCGGCCGAGCGTGGCGTCGACTTGAACACACCAATGGACCCCCAGGGTGTCGCATAGCAGTGCGTGCTCGCCAGTGAGGTCGCGTTCGACCAAGTCGCCTTCGAGCCGATCCCAAAGGCGCAGCGGATGTTCGGCGTCTTCTGGATCGAAGCGTGCGACCTCGTTGATGCCGCATTTGCGATAGCGGGCGAGCTTTCGGTGCCATTCGGCTTCGCCGGCATCGAAGGGGCTGGCGACTTCGACCGCCAAGTGCGGAGCCCCTCGTTCCCAAGTTTTCCAAGTTGGAAACGGGCCCGGGGTGGCCCCCATGCGCACGATGAGATCGGGAGCTAGGCATTGCCGCGGATCTGAAGGGTCCCAATATACGGACTGCACTGACCCCACAGCGCCCCGCTCGCCAACGAAATCACGCACTAGCAGATAGAGGGCGGTTCGAAGTTCGAGATGGACGCCTGTCTCAGGCACCTCTTCGGACTCCGGAAAGTGAATCGGTGTCGGCGGCCGCACGTAGCTTCGCTTGGGGCGCGAGGCGAGGGACGAGTCGGTCATGACCATGCGAATATACCACACGCCCCTAGTCGGTCGTAGCAGCGGCCAGTTGCGCCGAAGCCTTGCGTCGGCATTGGCGCGCCTGGGTCCCGCGTTCGCCAACCGGAGGCGACACCTGGCGTGCGCATGCGTACCCGCGGAAGCCAACGCGCTACTTCGCCGCCGCCGCTTCCTCGATCATTCGTGCGACCTCTTCGGCATGCGAGACCATCACCACGTGGGAGGCGCCCTTGACCACCTTGACGTCTTTCGCGTTGGCGCGCTTGCTCATGAAGGCCATCGCTTCCGGAGGGATGTTCTTGTCTGCAGAACCGTAGATGTACCAGGAGGGCAAGGTTTGCCACGCCGCTTTGCCGCTCTTTTCGTTGAGCGCGGCATCCGTGATCGGGCGCTGCGTCGCCGCCATGAGGGCTGCCTGCGCGGCCGGAACATCTGCCGCAAACTGAGCAGGGAACTTGTCCTGCAGGATGTACAGGTCCTTGCCGCCACCCGGAAGCAGAACCGGCGGCGCAAGGGTCGGCCCCAGCGTGCTGCCAGGAAATTTGTTGGCTAGATCAGCCGCGCTTTCGCCCGTCGCCGGGGTGAACGCGGCGACATACACGAGCGCTTTGACGTTGGGATGATCGTTGGCGGCTTCGGTGATGACGCTGCCGCCGTAGGAGTGCCCGACTAGCACCACTGATTGCTTCAGGCTGCCCAGAAGGCTGCCAATGTACTGGCCATCACTCTTGACACCGCGGAGCGGATTGGCGGGAGCGATGACGACATAACCATCCTTGCGCAAGATCTTGATCACGCCCGTCCAGCTCGAGGCGTCGGCAAACGCGCCATGTACGAGCACGATCGAAGGCTTCTGCGCCTGCGAGAACGCGCTCGTTCCAGTAAACAAGCCAACGGCAATTGCGAGGCCGATGAATAGCTTCCTCATGTGGATTTTCTCCGAGTGGGAGTGTGGTTGTCGACGGTCGACTCGGCTATTTCTAGCGCCACGCAGTCGACCATTACAAGCGCCGGATGATGCGGCTTCATTTGAATTGCTCCCGACACATTCGCGACAGAGACGTGCCGTCTATGCGAAAGAAGACCTGGGCGTGGGCGTTCGGGTGTCGCTTCTCGCGGGCGCCCTGCGACGTCGTTGGGACGGTCGTTGCGACGGTCATTGAGGACCGCGCCCCACTGGGCGTCGGCGGTCGACGACTGCTGCGGATCCGGCTTGAGCTGAGTGGCGTGGCCGACCCCGTCGACGAGCGCCGTGAGGAGTTGTACCGCCAGGTACGTTGAGGCCCCGAATCGGCGCTCAGTGTCGCAGCGCAGCGCCCGTCGTCGAATTCGACCGCTGGGTCCGCGCCGAAGCCTCGAGCGACTTCTCGACGGGTTGCGCGCCCGGCTTTTCAAGCCTTTGGCCTCAGGTTCAAGTCCTAAAATGGCCCACAACAACTAGAAGCCCAAGCCACCCGTTTTGCCCCTTTCGGCGTTGGTGGCTGCCCCGCTGCGGCCGCGCGTGCACCAGTTCTTTGAGGCGTTCGTCCGCGCGGACGGCAGTGCGGCCGTGAAACGGTTCTCGGCGGCTCGTCGCCGCGGAGCCCGCGTTCGGCGGTGAGCGAGGGCCGCTCCCGCGCACCGGTGCGTCGCGGGACGGCGCCTCATGGGTGCTGCTGGAAGCGTGGGGCCGGCGTTACTGGCGCAGCGGTATGAGCCGGATGGCTCGCCGACTCGCTCTGTGAATCGACTTGGCGAGGTTCTCGCTGAGCCGTTCAAATGAACGGGCAGACGACGCTGGGCGATGCGAGAGGCGTCCGCCTGGGAAATCAGGAAATCATGGGGCGCTAACGAGCTGTGGCGACAGCGGTGAGCACGGCGCCGCTGAGCTCAGCCACGGTTGTCGTGACCAAGAGCGCGACACTGCACAAGGCGAGGCTCTCCCAGCGCGTCGGATCGCGGAACGCGCCCCGCCAGAGCCGAACGGCCTGCCATGCGGCGAGCGGTGCGGGCAACGCGCCCAATGCCACTATTTGCATCGGCAAGCCCGCCAGAAACAAGAACGGCAGCGAGCCGAACGCGGCCAACAGGATGCCGACAATCCCACGCGCGGCCCACGGCGCGCCACGGCGCACGACCAGCGTCTGCTTCCCCTGTGCCGCGTCGCCTGCGGCGTCTGGCAATTCGATCGTGAGCAGCATGCTGAACTGCAGACAAGCCAAAGGAACGCAGGCCAAAAGCAGTGGCGAGCGCCAAACGCCCGCTTGCGAGTAGAAGCCGAGCAGCGGCGTCAGCACGGTGACGACGAGTGCAGTGGTGGCTTCACCGAGGCCGCGGCTCAGCAGGCGCAGCGGAGGGGCGCTATAGCACCATGAAAGGGTGATGATCAGCAGCGCGAGCGGCAACACGAATTGCGGGCTACCAGGTTGCAGCGCAAGCCCGAGCGCGGCGAGTAGGGCCGCGACGCACAAAATCAATGCGGTGGTCAGCGCAACGCGCGGCGCCACCGTGCCGCTCACGAGTACGCGGCTGCCGCCGGACCAGCGAGTCGGTGTGGAGTTGGAGCGATCGGCCTCGAGATCGAAATAGTCGTTCGAATAGTGCGTCATCCACTGGGCAGCAGTGATCACGCCTTGGCCCCAAGCATAACGCCACCAGTCGAGGTGCGCGCCGTGCAGGGTAGCCAACGCGGCGCCGAGTGCGAACAGCAGGAACCCGCCGACCAGAAAGTGTGGTCGGCCGAGTTTCAGGAATGCGACCAGTCGCGCCGCCGTGAGCATCGGCTCGTTGCTAGCACGCATCCGAAACCGAGACGAAGAGTCGCAAACGCACACACATGAGCGAATTGCCTCGCTCCGATGGGCGAACATTTCGACGATGGAGGTTAGAAAGGGCTGCATCTGGCACCTCGCAACACGGGGCATGCCCCTTGCAGTTGCAGCGGCGGACGTTGCGGGCTTTCCATGTTGATGCTGTCGAACTTTTCGGTGCGGCGCCCGCAGTACGAGCTGCGTCAAAAACGCGCGTTGGACTGGCTGAGCGAGGTGCATAGCCTGGCCGAGGCGACGCTCAAGGGCCTCACCGAGCCGGAACGTGCGGCGTTTGCCAGTCGCTACGCGAAATTGCTCGAGCGCTGCGCGTGCGGTCCGGAGCGAATCGGTCAGCGCGGTCACGTCAGCGCGGATCTCGGCTCGACCACCGAGCTCGGGCTGTATGACGTTCGTCATTTTCCCCACGGCCAAGGGTCGGCCGCGCGCTCGCTGCTCTTCGCGCAAGTGGTGAATGCCTATTTCGAGCGCGAATTTGCGACCGAGGAGCACGCGCCGAGCGAGCTGATTCACGTCACCTGCACCGGCTATGTTTCGCCCAGCGGTGCCCAACGCTTGGTGGCGGACAAGGGCTGGGGCGCGCTCACACACGTGACTCATGCGTATCACATGGGGTGCTACGCGGCGTTGCCCGCGATTCTGATCGCGGCCGGCCAGCTCGCGGTACCCAAAGCGTTCCGCCCTGCCAACAGCGAGTCACGGGTCGACATCGTTCACACCGAGCTGTGCACCCTGCACCTCGATCCCGGGGATCACTCTCCGGAGCAGTGTGTCGTACAGAGCTTGTTCGCGGATGGCTTCGTGCGTTATTCGCTACGCGAAGTGAGCGGCGGCGACGAGGCTGCGCCGGGCTTGGAGCTGTTGGCAGTCAGCGAACGAATCTTGCCGGACTCGGCCGACTCGATGGCTTGGTCAGTCGGTGACTTCGGCATGCGAATGACCCTGATGCGCGACGTGCCGGAGCGAATTGCCAGCGCCCTGCGCCCGTTCGTGACCGAGCTGCTGGCAAAGCGCGGGTTTGGCGTGGAGGCGTTGCGCGATGCCGTAGTTGCCGTACACCCGGGCGGCCCCAAGATCATCGATCGCGTGTCTGAGGTGCTCGAGCTTCTGCCAGCACAAGTGCAGACGAGCCGAGACGTTCTCTTCGACTACGGAAATATGTCCTCCGCCACGCTACCCCACGTTTGGCAGCGTGTGCTGGCCGATGACGCCGTGCGAGCGGGAACACTGGTTTTGAGTTTGGCGTTCGGGCCTGGCCTGAGCGTGTGCGGCGGCCTGTTCAGGAAACACTGACATGCTGCCGCTCTTGCTCTTGCCCGCGCTCGTACAGGCGCTCGCCATGTTCGCGGACGAATTCGTCTTTCATCGCCGGCGCGGGCTGCCGCGTTGGGAGCGCTTGGGACACCCACTCGACACGCTCACGGTTGCGCTTTGCTATGGCTGGCTGATCGCGGTACCGCCCGCTCAGCCCCACGCCCTGGCTACTTACATTGGCTTGTGCGCATTCTCGTGCCTGTTCATCACCAAGGATGAAATCGTGCACTCGCGACTCTGCGAGCCGCTCGAGACTTGGCTGCACGCCGTGTTGTTCGTGTTGCATCCGATCGTGTTCCTCACGTTGGCGCTCATTTGGCGCGCTGGAACCGACACTTGGGTGCTGAAGGGCGCGTTGGGCTCGACTCTCGGGCTATTCGCGTATCAGCTAGTATATTGGAATCTGCGAACGGCGACCCATCCCGAGGTCAAGCGGGCACGACTCGAGGACGCGGAATGACCACTTCTTCTGAACTCGCGCGCGTGAACAACGCCGTGTACGAAACACTCGGCGAGCGTTGGTACAGCGCGGAAGACGACCCGATCGCGCTCTTGCGGGCCGAGTCGCGCTTGCGCAATCCATGGATCGCGAGCGAACTCGCTCGAGCATTGGGCAGCCGGCCCGCGGAGGTGCTCGATATTGGTTGTGGCGGCGGGTTCTTGTCGAACCACTTGGGCTCGCTCGGGCATCGCGTCACGGGGCTGGACGCTTCGAGCGATGCACTCGCCGTCGCGCGCCGCTACGACAGCACGGGATCGGTGCGCTACCAACAGGGCGATGCGCTGAACCTCGCATACGCCGATTGTTCGTTCGACGCCGTGTGCGCGATGGACTTCTTGGAGCACGTCGAAAATCCAGATCGCGTCATCGCGGAGGCTGCGCGCGTACTCAAACCAAGCGGGCTCTTTTTCTTCCACACTTTCAACCGCAACTTTTTGTCATGGCTGATCGTGATCAAGGGCGTCGAGTGGTGCGTGCGCAACACGCCCCGCAACCTGCACGTGCTCAGGTTGTTCCTCAAACCGGCCGAGGTGCGGACATCGTGCGAACGGCATGGCCTCGGCCGGCTGCAGTTGCGCGGTGTTCGCCCCGTGTTCGGCCGCGCATTCTTGAAGCTGCTCTTCACGCGCCGCGTCTCGGACCATTTCCGGTTCACTTTCACACCGTCCACCGGTCTCGGTTTTAGTGGTTTGGCAACGAAGCGCGATCCCGCCTGACCAGCGCCTAGGCGCCGCGCGGTCCGTGGTATCACGCCGTCATGTCAGAGTCGCTCGCAGCGCGGTTGGAAGCCACCGTTCGCCATCTCTCCGGTGACATCGGAGAACGGCACTTTCGTCGTCCGCAGGCCCTCGACGCAGCGCTGAGCTTCATCCGCGCCGAACTCACTCGCTCCCACGTGACTACGACTGAGCACTGCTTCGAAGTGTCGGGCCGCCAGTTCACCAACCTCGAAGTGATCGTTCCGTCGCGATCGGGCGGGGCCGAACTCGGTTGCATCGTCGTTGGAGCTCATTACGATACGGTCCCCGGCACGCCGGGCGCCGACGACAACGCGACGGGCGTGGCGGCTTTGCTCGAGTTCGCCCGACAACTCACCCACGAGCGCTTCGAACGCAGCTTGCGCCTGGTGTTTTTCCCGAACGAAGAGCCTCCGTTCTTCCCCGACGCGGGCATGGGCAGCGCGGCCTACGCGGCCGAGCTGCGGCGCGCGGGCGTCGACGTGCACACGATGATTTCCCTGGAGATGCTCGGCTACTACAGCGATCAACCCCACAGTCAGCGCTACCCTCCGGGCCTTTCGCTTTTCTATCCGAACCGGGGCAACTTCATCGGCTTCGTCAGCAACTTGCGCTCGCTGGCGCGCCTGAGCGAGCTGAAGCGCGCCTTCATCACAAGCACGGACTTTCCTTGTGAGAGCTTGGCGGCGCCGGAGTGGACCGTGGTGGTGGGTCTGAGCGACCACAGCTCGTTCTGGAAACAAGGCTATCCGGGCTTGATGGTGACCGACACCGCGTTCATGCGAAATCCCCATTACCACCGGGCCAGCGACACCGCAGACACGCTCGACTTCGAGCGCTTCGCGCGCGTCACCGCGGGACTCGTGGGCGCCGTGAAGCGCTTGGCTTCAGCGATCGAGCCGTGAAGCCCTCTAGCAGCCTCGCGGCAGCCGGGGCGACGGCAAGATGACTGCAATCACTTGTTTTTGCTTCGCTGGTCCGCGCTTTCGATGGAAAGTGCGGGCTGAGTGCTCACACTTCGGGCGGGTCCATCTCCCGAGCGTGATGGCGATGTAGCGCGATCGCCTTCACGAAATGGGGCAGCGCGTCGGCGGCATCTTCGTATTCGAGCAGCAAGCCAGGATCGGGATCACCGGACGGCAAGGTCGCAGGGACGCCAGCGTTCTCAACTAAAGCTGCGCCTTCATTCAAGGCCAGAATCGGCTTCGCGTGACGGTATTGATCTTTGATGAACTCCGCCGCGTGGCCCAGGTTCCCCAACACGGCGCTCGCTTCCTTGCCGCCTGGTATGGCAAGGGCGTCGAACAACACTGACGGCATTGCTTCTAGGCTGACTTCGACCTCCAACGCGTCGCCCTGCTTGGTCTGGACACTGCCAAGGCGCGGGCCCACGTAGCGTGGCACAGCGCCGAGTGCGCTCAACCCAGCGTGGATGGCTCGCGCCGCCTCGCCGTCCACACCCTTGGCGACCAGGACCGCGATTCGTCGCATTTGAATGCTGCCATTGCCTGGGCGCGCGAAGAGAGATAGCGCAGGCGAGGAGGCCACCTCCGGCTCGACGGGCGCCTTGCTCGCCTTTGGCATTGGCTTCGGCATCGGGATTCCGAGCTCGCTAGCGAGAGTCTCAGCTAGTTCCGCGTCCACATTGGCGAGCATCGAGACGACTCGCTCCCGGATCGCCGGGGTTTGCACGCGATTGAGCTCGAAGCGGAAACCGCGGCGAATATGCGCCTTTTCGACGGGAGTTTGGCTGTCGTAGAAGAGCGTGGCCTGGGCGTAGTGTTCGGCGAACTTGTCCGGCGAAGCGCGCACTTTTTCGTCCTTCACGGGCTCGCGGAAGGACGTGAAGCCAGCGGAACCCGCTTGAAATGGGCACCCCCCCGCCAGCGAATTGGGTTCGTAGGCAACCCGGCCGCGGTTGATGGCTTGACGGTGCATGCCGTCGCGCTGGTTGTTGTGAGCTTGCGCGATCGGCGCGTTGATCGGTATCTCGTGAAAGTTCGGGCGCCCAAGCGAGAAATTTGTGTGTCTTGATAGGAGTGAATGCGGCCCGCCAACAGCGGATCGCTACTGAAATCCAATCCTGGCACGATGTGCGCGGTGCAGAAGGCAACCTGCTCCGTTTCGGCGAAGAAGTTGTCTGGATTTCGATTGAGCACCAACTTCCCGACCGGAGTCAGCGGTACCAGCTCTTCAGGCACGAGTTTAGTCGCATCCAGCACATCGAAGCTAAACGCCGCTGCTTGCTCTTCCGAGAACAACTGGAAGCTGAGCTCCCACTCCGGATAAGCGCCCGCCTCGATCGCCTCCCATAAGTCACGGCGATGAAAATCCGGATCGGCCCCCGCTAGCTTCACGGCTTCATCCCAATCCAGCGAGTGCGTTCCGAGGACGGGTGACCAGTGAAACTTGACGAAGGTGGACTTCCCCTCTTGGTTGATTAACCGAAACGTGTGCACGCCAAAGCCTTGCATCATACGGTAGCTGCGCGGCAATGCCCGGTCGGACATGACCCACATCAACATATGAGTCGACTCAGGCATCAAGGACACGAAATCCCAAAAGGTGTCGTGCGCAGTGGCCGCTTGCGGCATGCCGAAATGCGGTTCGGGTTTCGCCGCGTGGATCAAGTCCGGGAACTTGATTGCGTCTTGAATGAAGAATACAGGGATGTTGTTGCCCACGAGGTCCCAATTGCCCTCGTCCGTGTAAAACTTGATCGCGAAGCCGCGCACGTCGCGCGCGGTGTCTGCCGAGCCACGTTCACCGACTACCGTCGAAAAGCGAACGAAGATCGGCGTCTGCTTGCCTGCTTCGGCAAAGACGGACATGCGCGTGACTTTCGCCATTGACGCGTAGCACTCGAAGTAGCCGTGAGCCGCCGACCCGCGTGCGTGCACGATGCGCTCCGGAATTCGTTCATGATCGAAGTGCGTGATCTTCTCGCGCAGGATGAAATCTTCGAGCAGCGCGGGGCCGCGCGCGCCGGCCTTCAACGAGTGCTGGTTGTCGGCCACCGGTATGCCGAGGTTCGTCGTTAGCACCTGGCCGGTCGCGTCGGTGCGAACACGATCGAGCGGAAGATTCCCTGGATTGAAGCCTAAGTTCGGCTCACCTGTACCGGTTTTGGGTGACGCGGTCTGCTCGCTGAGCGTGCTGCCCGTTACTCGAAAATCAGGCGTTCCGACGGTTGCGCCGGGCTGCGGCTCGAGGGCGGCGTCGCCGTATTCGCCGGGCTTGTTCGGGTTGAACGGAACTGCCGCAGCCAGGGCTTGCGTGCCCTCCATCTTTACCACGAGCTCGTCGCCAGCTGTAGCTGCGCCATCACTCTGACTCGGACCCCCCACCGTCGAATGGGCGCTGGAGGCGTTGCCTGATCCTGATTGATTGGGTTCCGAAGCGCTGCTCGGTGGTTCGGCGTCGGGCTTTTTTGTGACCATGAATTCTCCGCGCTCGCGACGACGACGTTGCGAACGAATTGAGGATGGCGTCGATTCGACGCGCTACCGCATTCGCAAGGTCCGTGCCGTACGTTGCGCGGTTTGGTGACGCATCACCTGTATCGGGAAAGCTCTCGCGTTCGAAGCGAAGCGGACGCCAAGAGTGTTTCGGTGTCTACGTATGCAAGAAGTTGCTGGTGCAATATGCCGCCACACGCAGGGATGTCCCGACGCAGCGGAAGGTCGAACATTGACTTAGGACCTTGGCTAGCGCGGCAACATTGCCGACCGCTCACGAAAGCGGTGTGGTTATCGCGCCGTGCGGCGAAACAGCATTGCGCGAGGGGCTCGGCGCCTGCGGTTCAGGACTTCCGCTTCGGCGCCCGCGGGCGTGCTTGCGGCAATGGCTCGGTCCGCGTTGGCCGTAAGAGGCGTTGGAGTTGGCTTTCCGCCGCGGCGCCCAACGACCCCGTGTTCTCGTAGCGACGCTTACAGGAAGGGCAAGTAAAGGTGGAGCCGGGGGCTGAGGAACGCTCCAAATGGGCGAGATTTTGACAACTGGAGCAGGCTCGTCCGGGATAGTCGAGGCTCATTCGCCGGATTTAGATCAATTGCATTGCGTGTCAACACTCAGACGAAGAGTCGGGTTCAAAAAGATCTAGACACGAGTCGAGCAGGATTTGGGGGCCGCGTGCTCGTGCTCGGCGCTGCGTGGCGTTCTTCCGCGTTTGGGTTCCTTCGACGTCGTGCCGAACTGAGACGGTTCGCTCGAGCATTCGCCGGTTCCGGAGATTCGTACGTGCGCGCTGATGCGTTCAACTCGCGCGTACGCCGGTGGCGACTCTGCGTGCGGCGCGGTCGGTATTTTTTGCGCGCAGTGAGGCGGTGCAAAGCCGGCAGGGGAGGCGAGCCGCTACATGCGTCCTGCGCCGAACAGCCACGCACTGTCGATGCGAAACTGGCCTCCCGGGCCATAACCCCAAACAGCACCGTGTCGCCCGCTTCGATCTCGGCTGATTCCATACGCTAGCCTAGAAAACGCTAGCCTAGAAAGGCTACTGCGACCGTCACGCGCAGTAGCCCGCGAGAGGCTAAGCCGAAGCGCCAGGCGATTGAGTAGAGTCCTTCACCGTCTGCAACGCTTTCTCCGCCGCCTGCGACACCGAAGCTGCGGCTTCATGAGCCACATCGCCGGCCTGGTGGAGCAAACGATCGCGCGTCTCGCCCATGAATTGGTCCTCACGCTCCGTGCGCGGTAGAGAGAAGCCGACCACAGCGCCAATTGCCAACGCCGCCGCCCCCAGCGCAATTGGGTTGTCCTGCAATTGAGTCTGAAACCCTGCTTCGACTCGCTTGACGCCCTGCTGCGCGCCTTTAGCCACCGATGCCGCTGCATCGCTTGCTTGCTCGGCCAAGTGTGAAGCGGTCTCGCTGGCGCCCTGAACGAGTCCCATCGCTGTTTCGGACGCGCCGTGGAGCGCGTTACCCGCAGCGTCCGAGGCTTGGCCCAACGCCTTGCCCGCCGCATCGGAAATTTGATGGCCGGCGCCACTGACCGCAGCTCCTGCGCCATTGACGGCCTGCTTTACGCCGTCCCACGCGTCGCCGTTCGATTGGCTCTCGCCGCGCGCCTTGCTGCTCTTGCTTCGGTTCATCAGCAGCCACACCAGCCCGATGCCCGTGAGCGCGGCGGGGATTGGATTGTTGCGCACCGTATCGACCAACGTATCTCGCGTTTCGTTCATTTTGTCTCCGATGTTGGTGGCAAGGTCTTCGACCCGCCCCAGAGTTGCGGCGCGCACTGCCTGTTTTGCGCCAGTTATGGCCTGTTTTACGTCTTCCTTCACCGCGGCTCGGGCCTCGCCCAAACCGCGCTTGATCTTGTCTTCGGCCTCGTTCATCTCGGTGCGCAGCAGGTTTTTGGCCTCCACGAGTTCCGCTTCCACGAGCGCCTTCGCCTCACCCATCTGCTCACGCACCACGACCCGCACCCGTTCTTCAACGTGCGTGAGCTCAGTGCTGAGTTTGTCCCGAATTTCGTCCGAGGTCAGCCGCGTTTCCAGCGTTGCGATTGTGGCGGACATGCCGGCGCGCGTTTGCTCGATGCCCTCTTGCAATCGGGTCACCTCCGTATCGTCGTCTTCACCCGACGCTTGGTCGTCGTTCGTTTGCACATGATTTTTCATCGGACTTGCTCCTTGGCCCAAGCGATATCCGCGCTGAGCGTGCCGAGGGTCTTGGTCGGCGTGGCGTCAATCTGCTTGAGTGCCGTGAGCCCTTTGGCGATGACCGCACAGCCCACGACAATCACCGCGGCTCCGATGATCAGAGCGGACAGCCAAAGCGGCAGAATCAAATGCAACGCCGCGATGGCGGCCGCCAGCAACGCCAGGCCACCGGCCAAAGCCAAAGCCCCTCCGAACGCGACGAGTCCGACGTTCCGCGCGAAAAGCCGCGCTTTCGCGGTCATTTCCGCGGAGACGAGCCGCAACTCCTGCCGCATCAATACGCCCGTGTCACGCGCGAGCGTGCCCAACAGATCGCCCACTGTCGGTTCGGCTTGCCCTTCTGCCATCAGACGGTCCCGGGCAGCTTGGCCCCGCCATCCTGCGAGCGGCTGGCACTTCCGGTGTCCCGAGGCCGATCACCCACGCCGGGTTTGTTGGCGATCGAAAGGCTTGGGGTCGACCCGTTGCCGCGCGACCCGCCTTGGTTTGGTTGGCCGATGCCCTGCTTGCCAGTCCTCGAGACCTGCGAACTCTGAAGGCCCCCGTGGGCAGGCGAGGGCTTTACATGCGAGCTCTTCAAGAACCTGCCGCCCAGTAGCCCGAGCACGAACGCCCCGCCCAAGAACATGGCTGGCTCGCGACGGGCGAAGCTGCCGAGGTCCCCTAGGACGTCGCCAAGGCTGTTTTCCTTGAGGTAGTCGGACGCCGCCTCGACCCCGTCTGCCGCCCGCGTGACATACTGGGTAAGGCCAGTTTGATCGCCTTCACGCAGCCGGTCACCCGTGTCGCGGATGGCGTTCGCCACGTTACCTAGCCCATCCGCGAGGCGGTCTTTGCCGCCCGAAACTTGGGCCTGAGCAGATTCTCGAACCTGCGCTACGGCGTCCCCGGCGATCTGTTTGGCGCCGTCGGTCAAGTCGTGGGCGTCAGCCAAGACGCTCGACTTGAGGGCCAAGGCCGCCTGGTCTTCTGGCTTGGACGCGTTCGATGCTCCAGAGGTCCCGGGGCTAAATGAAGAATTGTCCTTGATGTCGGTCATGTCATTCCTTTCGGTCCGTGAATCCGCAGCGGGGCTCGGCGAATTCGTTCGCACGTCGCACTCCGCAATCCCGCTTCGAGGACGCGCGCGCCGAGCAGGTCGAGTCGAGTGCACGACGCGTACCAGGAACTAGGGTTCACGCTGCGAAGGATTCGGACGCGCACACCCGAGCACGGTCCCGCGCAGTGTGGCGAGGGCAAACGGCGATTGGTGCCAGCGCGGCTCACCCTTGAACGAGCAAAGGATGCGTGAGATCCCCCACCTCAGGACGCGCGTGGCGAGGTGCGCGCTATGCTCGAATCTCGTGGGACCAGTCGCTGTGCACGCGATGCAGAAGCGGCTTATCGCGTTCGTTAGCGGTTCACGGCCAGAAGTGAGGCACTTTCGGATCAGCGCCGCGGCAGAAGGAGAGCGCCTTGACCAGCTTTTCGTCGAGCTCGGGGTTGTATTTGTGAAAATGACCCGCGTAACCCTGATAGCCGAGCGCGCAGCCCATCACGACGGTTGCCGAGGCCAAAAGGATGATCGCGCTGCTCGTGAGCTTGGGGATCCTCAGGCCGATGCGATGAGTCCTGAAAGCGAATGCGCCGAGCAACGCGAGTAGAACCAGCCCAGGAGTCACGTCGCTCAAGTAGCGCATGGTCGTGGCGTAGATGCCGAGCGCGGTCAGTCCGGTGAGGGTCGCGAGCGCGCCGAACGAAACTAGGCACCACAGATACACTCGAGTGTGGCGGTGCCAGGGATTGACCGGTCGAGGTACGAGCCCGAAGGCGAGAACGATGCACCAAGAAATGGGTACGGCGATCAAAAAGCCGATCACCGGTTCATGCATGATGTAGTAACTGCGTGGCAGGGGGAAGCTGGCGGGAAAAGCGTCGGCCGTCGCTATCCACCACACTTGATACAAGTACGGGAACTGACAGGACGTCACGAATTGGCGCAGGCTGTAGGAGTACAAATTCGGCAGCGCGTATTGGGCTTCGAAGTGCTCTAGCCGGGGGTATCCCGAGAGCTGCAAATTCAAACCGAACTCCAGCGGATTGCCGAACCTGAGTTGGTTGTACACCAAGAGCCCGACACCGACGATCGCGACTGGAGTTCCGAGCCAGAGCGCGTCGAAGAAAATTCTGTGCCAGCGACGCGCGGAGACCCAACCTTCGGCCAGCGCAGTGACGCCGATCAAGCACGCTACCGTCGGTATGACGGTCACGCGCGATCCAATCGCGAGCCCCCAACACACGCCCGCCAGGAGCAGGCGATCGTTTTTGGCTGAGCTAGTTCCTGCATACCAGACCGCGTCGAATGCTAGCAGCACGCCCGGAAGGAGGAAGGCCTGCCCGGCGAGAATGGCCGACTGATAAGTGCCAGCGGTCGTCACGTTGTGCAGCATGGGGTTCGCGAACCCGAACGCCAGCACGCTGAAAATGAGGACGATTCGTGGCACGGCGCCGAACATGCGCCGGCCCATGCGCTCGATGAGCAGTGCGCCGCTCCATGCGGTCAAGCACGCGGAGACCAATCCGATGTAGCAATCCCCGATATTGCCCCGGACGCGCAGTAGCGTCTTGCCCAGCGCTTGAAATAGGGCTGGGACGGGGCCCCAGTAGCAATAGTACTTGCCTTGATAGTAGCTGAGATCGAGCGCCCAATAGCGGATGTTCACCTTGTCGTATGGGTCCGCGGCGCGGAGGAGCTCGGGCGCGGGCTTGATCCCCAGATACAAGTGCCCGGCGCGAAATGCCTCCGCCTGCCAGTCGAGATAATCGCCATACACGGGCCAGTGCTTCAGGCCTCCCGCAGAGGCGAAGTAGACGTAGATCGCGCACGTGACCAAGACTACGAACAGCAGCCAGAAGCGCGACCTCAGATACTGAAAACTCGGTGCGAGCGCGGGTGGTGGCGCTTCCAAGAAGCGAACTAGACCAGGCCAGCGAGTGATGGGAGCGGGGCCTTGGGCCATCGGTGGCGGTAGCCTAGCGTCATTTCAAGAACTCTTGGAAAGCAACTTCTGCACAGCAATTCCGACGCCGCCCGCTTTTCGTCCGCTGCCGAAGTGGTGTGTCGCCGCACGGACCGCTGTTGCTCCGCTTGGGCCCCTGAGGTATCTACCGCGCGTGATTTTACCGCCCGTAGCCGGCGAACGAGACGAACGGATAAGATGGAAATTGTCGTAACGGGGGGCGCTGGGTTCATTGGGTCGACCTTGGTCGACCGCCTGATGTCGTCCGGCCATTCAGTGACCGTGATTGATAACTTGAGCGGCGGAGACAAGAGCTTTCTCGCCGCACACGCGCGCTCGCCGCGCTTCCGCTTCGTCAAGGCGGACGTTCGCGAGACCAAGAAAGTCGCCAAGGCGCTGCATCCCAAGATCGACCTGGTGTTCCACCTCGCCGCCAACGCCGACATCGCTCGGGGCGTGGTCGATCCGACGCTCGACTTCGAACATTCGGTGGTCGCGACCTTCTCGCTGCTGCAAGGCATGCGCCAGCACGGCATCAAGAAGCTCGTCTACACATCCGGCAGTGGCGTGTATGGCGATCGCGGCTTGTCGTACTTCTCCGAGAGCTACGGGCCGCTGGCTCCGGTGTCCATGTACGGCGCCTCCAAGCTCGGCGCGGAGGGGCTGATCTCCGCGTTCGTCCACCTGTATGACATGCAGGCCTGGATTTTGCGGCCCGCCAACATCATCGGGCCGCGGGCTACGCACGGCGTGATCTTCGATTTCATCAAGCGCCTGAAAAAAGACCCCACGCAGCTGCGGATCCTGGGCGATGGCCGACAAAGTAAGGCCTATTTGCACGTCGATGACGTGATCGATGCTCTGCTCTTGGTGCAAAAAAAAGCCAAAGCACAGATCAACTTCTTCAACCTCTCCTCGGCTTCGTTCATCAACGTGAACCAAATCGCCGACCTCGTCATCCGCGGCATGGCGCTGAAGAACGTGAAGCTCAGCCACACCCCCGGCAAAGTCGGCTGGAAGGGTGACGTGCCCGTCATCCGGCTGCGCAATGCCGCGATCGCCAAGCTCGGCTGGCGCTCCAACTACACCTCGGCGCAGGCCGTGAAAGCCACCATTTCGGCGCTGCTTGCCGATCCTCGGTTTTAACCTCAGCAAGGCTTAGAAGTCGCATCATGTCCGATCCCCAAGTAGATCCCGTACGCGCAGCGCTGGCCGAGAAACCTCTGCGCTGGTTCGTCACCGGCGGTGCCGGCTTCATCGGTAGCCATGTGGTCGATCTGTTGGTCTCCGCGGGCCACGCGGTCACCGTCTACGACAACCTCAGCCTCTCGACCGACCAGTACCTGACTGAGTACGTCAAGAGCGGCAAGATCAAGTTTTACCAGAAGGACTTGCTCGACCTCGATGCGGTCACCGAGGCCATGGCCGGTCACGACGTCGTGTTCCACTTGGCCGCCAACACCGACATTCCCTCGGGCTTCACCAAGCACCGCATCGACCTCGACAACGACGTGATCGCAACCTGCAACGTGCTGGAGGCGATGCTCAAGTCGGGCGTCAAAGAGCTGCTTTTCTCTTCGACCGGCGCCGTTTACGGCGAATCGATCCAGGGCACGTTCAGCGAGACCTCTGGCCCGCTCATCCCGCTGTCCCTATACGGCGCGGGAAAAATCGCGTCGGAAGCTTTCATCTCCGCCTACTGCAGTCTGTTCGGCATCCGCGCCTGGATGTACCGCTTCGGCAACGTGATCGGTGAACGAACCAATCACGGGGTGATCTTCGACTTCATCGCCAAACTGAAGAAGAACCCACAGTCACTCGAGATTTTGGGCACCGGTAAGGGCGAGAAGAACTACTTTCTGGTCGAAGAATGCATCCACGGCATGCTGTTCTTCCACCAGCAACTGAAGAACGGTCCGTTCCCCGTGCTGCTCAATCTGGGTACTGATTCGACTACTCAGGTGATGGAGATCAGCCGGATCATCATCGAAGAAATGGGCCTGAAGGACGTCGCGTACACGTATACCGGTACGCCCCGCGGCTGGCCCGGCGATCAACCGGTGGTTTTGCTCGATACGAACAAGATCCACCAACTCGGCTGGTACGCCCGTCGCACCTCGACTGACGCCGTGCGAACCGCCGCTCGTCGCCTGCTCGGCAGCGACCGCTTTCGGCTCACCCTCGAGACCATCTCGTGAAAAAGAAGCCAGCCAAGGCCGTGGCGAAGGCGCCCAAGAAGCCCGCGGCCAAAGTCGAGAAAAAGGCCGTCGCCCAAGCCTCCCCGAAGGCCGTGGCGCGCGTGGCCGAAAAGCCCGTCGTGAAGCCCCAAGGCGCCACGGTCTGCGTGATTGGGATTTGGCATCTGGGCGCGGTCAACGCTGCGGGTTTTGCCGCCAAGGGCTACCGCGTGATCGCTGTGGATCTCGATCCCAAGAAAGCCAAGCGGCTCCAACAAGGGACTCCGCCCCTGTTCGAGCCCGGCCTCGAGGAGCTCACGCGCGAGCATTTGAAGAGTGGTCAGCTCCGCTTCACGAGCGATCTCTCGGCCGCCAAAGAAGCGGACTACGTCGTCATCGCATACGACTCGCCGGTCAACGAGCGTGATGAAGTGGACATCACGCCGGTCAGTGAAGCCGCGCGGCTCGTGACGCCGTTCCTGAAGCCGAATACGCCGATCGTGATCACGAGCCAGCTGCCCCTCGGCACGTGCGAAAAAATCGAAGCTCGCGTGCGCGCTGAGAATCGTAAGTGGAAGTCCGGCGTGGTCTACACTCCGGAGAACCTGCGCCTCGGTTCGGCCATTCCCCGCTTTCTCGACCCGGACATGCTGGTTTTGGGCGCGAGTGATCCGCGCGCAGCGGAGGCCGCGCTCGAGCTCTACCGCCCGTTCACCACCGAGAAGCTAGCGATGGATTTGCGCAGCGCCGAAATGGTGAAGCATGCGCTCAACGTCTTTTTGGCTACTTCCATTACCTTCATCAACGAAATCGCCAACCTCTCCGATCGGCTCGGCGCAGATGCCGTGGCCGTCGGACAGGCGCTCAAGCTCGACAAGCGGATCGGAAAATCTGCGTTGATGATGCCGGGGCTCGGCTTTTCCGGTGGCACGCTGGCGCGCGATGTGACGCAGCTCGCGCGCTTCGCGGCTGATTTGTCGTATCGAGCTACGTTGCTCGAGGCGATCGTCACGGTCAACGAGGGCACGTTCGACGAAATCGTGGTCCGGCTGACGACCAAGCTCGGCTCGCTCGCCGGCAAGAAGATCGGCATCTTGGGGCTGACCTACAAGGCGGGCACGTCCACCGTGCGCCGTTCACCGGCCGTCAAGATCATCGGCAAATTGCGGGAAGCGGGCGCCAAGTGCGCCGGCTACGATCCGATGGCCAGTGACGAAGAGCTAGCCGAATATTCGGACCTGGTAACGCGCGCCAAGAGCGTGCGCGAGCTGGCTCGCGGCGCCCACGCGCTGGTGTTGGTCACTGAGTGGCCGGAGTTTCGCGAACTGCCGTTCGAGGCGCTCGCCAAATCGATGAAGCACCCGTTGCTCGTCGACAGTAAGAATTTTCTGGATCCTGGCAAGGTCGCTCGAGCAGGGCTCGATTATCAAGGCTTCGGGCGTTCGGTTTCGGCCAAGGCGGTGAACAAATGAAGAAGGTCGCCATCATCGGAGCAGGGCTGCAGGCCAAACGCCGCAGCGGCCCCATCGTCGACGATCGCAATTACGAGCTCGCGCTGGTCGTCGATCGCGACGAGAAGCGGGCCCAGAGTTTGGCGGGCCCGCTCGGCGCTCAGGTCGCGACGGATTGGCGAGTCGCGATCGCGGATCCGAGCATCAGCGCGGTCTTGGTGCTCACGTATCCGGACACGCACGCAGAGATCGCAATCGCGGCGCTCGAGGCCGGCAAAGACGTGCTCTGCGAGAAGCCCCTGACGCGCACGGAGGCCGAGGCGCGCGCCCTGATCGTCGCCGCCGAAAAGAGCGGTCAGACCCTCAAGTGCGGCTTCAATCACCGGCATCATCCCGCGGTGCTCGAAGCACATCGCCTCTTCCAAAGTGGGTTGATCGGCAAACCCGTCTTTGGTCGCGGTCGCTACGGGATCGGCGCGCGGACGGGCGTCGAGACCGAATGGCGCTCCGACCCAGCGATCGTCGCGGGCGGTCAACTGATGGAGCAGGGCATTCACCTCGTCGATCTGTTCGCTTGGTTTTTCGGTGACGTCAGCCGAGTGACGGGCTTCACGAGCACGAACCGCTGGCCCATCGCACCCCTCGAAGACAACGGCTTTGCGCTGCTGCAAACCAAAGACGGCGTGATCGCCAGCATTCACTCCAGCCTCACCCAGTGGACGAATCTGTTCGAGTTCGAGGTCTACGGCGAGAAGGGCTCGCTGGTCGTGCGCGGCCTCGGGGCCAGCTATGGCGTCGAAGAGCTGGTCGTGAGCCAGCACGATCCGACCGCACCTTTCAGCCATAAAACGATCGAATACCGCGCCGGCGACAGCTCCTGGAAGTCCGAGTGGGAAGAGTTCACACGCGCGATCGCCGAGCGCCGTCAGCCGCTCGGGAGTGGTCACGACGGGCTGGTCGCGATGCAGATCGTCAACGCCGTGTATTCCGCCGCTGGAAGCGGGCAGACCGTCATCTTGCCTTGAGTTTGCCGATGCGCTCGCTGATCACCGGCATCGATGGTTTCATTGGTTCGTGGCTCGCGGAGGCGCTCGTGGCGGCGGGCGATCAGGTTTACGGGCTCACCCGCAAGGCCGGAGCCCTGACCGCGCGAGTCACGCGCTTGACCGGAGATCTCAGCTCTTCCGTGTTCGTGGCCCAAGCGATCGCGGAGGCTCGCCCGGAGCGCATCTTTCATCTCGCCGCGCTGAACAACATCCAAGACTCGTTTGCCGATCCGCAGCTGACCATCGAGACCAACGTGCTCGGTACGCTGTCTTT
>Ga0247778_1000291_pt1 | contig 79121 bp, 86 predicted proteins | sample UWRJL049202B5_FD_179939 | JGI IMG/M metagenome (GOLD analysis project Ga0247778, IMG submission 179939) | Plant litter microbial communities from Arlington Agricultural Research Station in Wisconsin, United States - UWRJ-L049-202B-5 | ecosystem: Environmental > Terrestrial > Plant litter >... | reverse complement strand
AGGTGGGTAGCGGTTGTGAGAGGTTTTGGGGGTGGAGATGTTTTCTGGTGGGGAGGAGAGGATGAGGGGCCTGCTTTGCTGGCTTGGTTCTTGGTTGGAGGGAGTTGGTGGGCGAAAGTTGGGGGACGCGAAGATGAGATTTGCTTGTTTGGTGTTGGCGACATTGTTAGGGGAGTTGAGAAGCGCTGAATATCAACAGTTCGTATCTTAAAAGTATTTGTCGTAGAGATGGGGAAGTATCGGGAAGGATACTTGAAGGTGTGAATAATTCATTTGACATGAATGATTGTGAGCACTTTGAATGTTGAAATCATTGCCCCCAGATTTATGACGAGCTGTTGGGTATGAACCAACAATGAAGTGAATGATATTGTCTAAGGCAGAAAGGAATGGAGCACGTATTGAACTCAAATGTCGTCAGCCTCGGAGTTCACTTTGTCAACGTAATTCATTCGCGCATTCAAGAATCGTTAAAAGTCTCGCATATATACGTCGATTATTTGGCTGTTCGAAGTAGTACTGAACCTGCTCCGACAATGTCCAACACATTAGCTACCATTTTTCAAATCTAAATCCAATTAGTAAGTAAGCGAAAAAAGCAAGCCAGAAGCCTACGGCGACTACTTGGTCCAGATCATAGAGACCGCCGACAGATAATTGAGGAATTTGTTGGTAGTGTTGAGCGAGCTCTTGACGAGTGTTTTGGAGAACCTGCGAAATCGTTGATTAGAGTTGTCTTTGACCAAAGTTGGGACGCTTACTTGGATATAAGTCTGGCTTGGATTATCTCTCATAGTTTTGATAAAGCCGTATGACATTGCCCCTATTCACGGTCAGCCCCACTCTCCAAATCAGACACATCAACAAACCTGTTGGTGCTCCCGCGATACTAGTATCGGCAGAGGTTTGATCATCGGCACAGCCGCTAAACATCCACACATCCTTGCGCTCATTCTTCCAGTCCTCCACGAAATGATCCTCGGTCAACCCGTCCTCGTTAACTTCGGCGGCAGGCCGGTGGTGCAAAGAGTGGAAGAACGATCTGGCACCCCCTATGAGCTCTTTTGCATCGTTGATTTTGGCAGCTGAGAAGCCTCCTTGGACTAATTTGTAGGCGGCAGAGGCAAGATTGATGCCTTGCTTTACATTGTCGACTAGATTGACTTGGCCATTCGCGTCGGGACGGTAGACGTAAGGAAGCTCCACAGCTGAGCCGGAATGGCAACAGTCGAAGAGAATGGTGAGTCGTGCGGCGGGATTAAGAGGGGATACAAGGGTTTTGTGAAGCTGTGAGTGGTCAGCAACTCGAAAATGGCCGTCACTTTGCGCAGTTACTCACTGTGTCGCTATCGATTTGACCACTCGTCTCGAAGTCAACGGGGCAGATTGTATCATCAAAACTTGAGTCTCATTAACAAAAAGTGACAATGCTTAAGGGATGAATGCGACTTACCCAGATTCCCTGTCTCCATCGGGGTCTTTCACCTGAGCTATCGAAGCATGAGAACATATACATGAACTTTAAATCATTATCTTACATCCATGGCCTGAGTATGAAAGCCACAGTGAGTCTCCCTGGTTATTACAAGAGACGAGCCAGTTGAAAGCCTATGATGTCAATTGGTAAGCTCCTCTTTTGAACAGTCAAGGAGGTGAAACTCACAGCCATGATATTTGCAACAGTCGGCTCGAAAGGAGTGCCTCGGTTTTCCGAAGTATCGAGCATCATGACCATATCGTGTGCTGCCGGTGAATATCCACGGTCTTGAACCAGATAGTTCCGCATATTGAGTGCATCATTTTGGCAACCCCGTAGCTCATGTTTCGAGCCGGTGTAGTTGATGCCGATCAAGAGAGCTTTGCGGCGAGGCATATTGAGCGGGTTGAAAGCAAATCTGGGAAATTTTTGTTACGACTTTCAATGTGCAATTGGTCAGAAAATGAAAGTCTATGCCAAATAGGAGGAGTAGCTAGTCAGAGGTATTCAATCAAGGGAATCACGTGGAAGATGAAGTGCGTGAATACGGATGTGCCAAGATGCCAAGATGAAGAGTAGGATCAAGCATGAAGGTTGTCGATCAAAATGAGGCTCTCGCTTACTCCAAAAAAAGCAAGCAGAACTTTGAGACATAGAACCGTCTCATACGACACGTGACAGCACGAGTCTTAACAAATCTGCTTTTGATCAAACTTAAATGGGGGATAGCATGAAATTTAGAGAATTAAAAAAAATCTACTGATGACCAACAGAACTTGACTTGAAGCTTCGAGGGACAATCAATCATGACATCACGTGAGCACTCCTCTCTTGTCTACAAATGGCTGGAATCCGGGAATAGGCCAGGGACCACCAGACCGAGATCCAGGTACGACAGGCCTGAATCAGAATACGACTTGTCATTAAGCCACATCCGGCGGCTCGTCACACGCAAACCGGTTGTTGATGCTGATGCTATGCTGACTATATCGCGAAAAGCATTCGATCGAGGTCAAAAGTTGTGAAGAGCCCGCTGTTGCCCGCATCGGAAGAATGCACCCAGAGTATTTGAGAAATTCCCCAAAGCCAAGGGTGAGGGGATAAACGGCAATGAAAGCCTACGTACCACCTGTACCCCTCAATTACTTGACTTGACGACGGGCAACGATGTTTCAACCAATGGACAGCGCGCTGACAGACAAGAATAGGAAACGTCGAAGCATTTCGTCTCGAATGCCATGTGGGCTATACGGGAAGCCAGTAGAGTTCATTCAGGATGTTAAAACGTTTGAGGGCGCACTTGCAGCTGGGTTTCCACTTGTCGTCCACCGACTACTTGCCGTCAATCTTGTCTTGTGGTCTTCTGCGATGCTGAAGATTGGATCAGTCCCACACACGTGATACATCTCCACTTATAAGTGTTAATAAGCATGCCCATTCTCCAAGCAATCATTAGCACTGAATATGAATATGATCTCCATCTCGCCGAGCACGACCGAGAACTCCGACTCTTCCCCAACGCAGATCCAGAGCTCTCGCCTCCCTCCACCAAGTGTGCGCGCCTGGGAATCAGTTACAGCAGTTACAGTTACACCATGAGTGAGGGCATTCAGGAGCCAAACGAGACCAATCTCACTCCTGATGAGGCGAACCGCATCATCCACTCGCATCGAAAGGTGCGATACGGTAAGCTCACTTGATCTCGCAATGCCTTCATACTTGCCTTTTTTTACCATAACCCCGCAAACTCTTCCAATGGCTGAACTTTTCGTGCTTGCGCAGGGACGGCGTGCTGGCCTTGCAGACAACGGAAGGTAAAATGTGATAACAAACATCCCTGTGAAAATTGTGTAAAGAGAGATCATGCGAGTCTGTGCTCGTACAATCCAAAGCAAAATACGACAAAATCTTCAACTGCATCGGTTGCAGGAACAAAACGAGGTCGGTCGCCAGGAAGTGAGAGCTCTTCTAGGAAAGAAGAAGACCGATGGCCAAGAACTACCGGTGAGTCCACAATCCCGAACATGCTAGCTTCCGATGTCCTCGGGGTCTCAATTTGTATAAATTACCGGCGAACACTCGGAATGGTGATTGAGTACCTCGTTGGCACGTGAATTTACCCCGAGTCTGAAGGTGATAAGGGACGGTTTCATAGCAATGGGCCCTAGATGCTATACTATTTCCGAATTCCCCCGAGGATTTGAGGCTAACGGCATTTCAGACGAGGAAGACACCAACGAATCTCGTTATCTCGGCCAGAATAGTATCGCAGCTTTCCTCAGTGAGGAGACCAGATCCGGGCAGCCATCAGGCGACGGTGAACAAGATGTTATTAGGAAAGATATTATGCCCATTTTAGGGCTGCAAATATCTACCGCGCCATATCCGTTCATGTCCAAGGAACACATGGACAAAATTAGATTGGATATCGCTGCGGCACTACCTTCAGATAGAGATGTCCTCAAGTAAGTGATATCCTTTCTAACAATTTGGATTCGAAGTTATGTCGTAGTCGATGTTGCCGCAATCTGATTTAACACGCCGGCAGAACTTTTCAAATATACAAGCAGATTGTGCAACCATTCTGGGGCCTTCTCATTGACATCGAAGACTTTGAATCTAAGCTATGTATATACCTCGAAGATCGAAGTGCCACAACAAAGCAACCCGCCAACGGAAGCAAAGGGGTCTCTTCTGCCTGGCTGGGGATGCTGTTTGCTGTTCTCGCCGTTGCTACGAATTATACGGAACTATCCTACCACAAACGAGTGGCCACATCACAGGCCTTCGGTATATAAGTCAGTGTGCTCAAAGAAACGTTTTCTGATCAATCACAGTTCAAACATCCTTTCACTGCCTTCGACTATCAAACTTTCTGATCCGCCCATCACTAGAGTCACTCCAGGCGCTGTTGATCCTTGGGTTTGTATTGGCGAACGACATGAAAGCTGAAGCATCATGGGCTTTGATAGGACTTACTTGCAGACTTGCTCAAGCATTGGGACTCCACCGAGGACCGCATGAGAATGCCAAAATTCCTCAACCTACCGCGAGTGACCTACCTAGGAGGAAACTCTGGTAAAATAGCTCGTTCCACCATCTTAGTACTCGACTAACACGTGCGAAGGTGGACAATCGTGTGGCAAGACTCTCTACTCTCACTTTCTTTCGACCGCTCTCCTATTGCCATGATGACTCGGTGTCAATTGCCACTTGGACCTGCAGCCGCTGTTGACGGCTGGTCATACACAGAAGCAATGTATCATCTATGCCAAAAGATCCTCGAATCCGTAAACAACGACAGCAATTCTGAACCAGATTTCAACCAGATCATCAAGGACTCCCTCGAAGTGGAAGACATTCGCCAACAAGTCTACCCCAGATTACGGCAAAAAGATTCCTGCAAAACCGTGCAAGACAGGTTACAGCACTACGCCATCCGCCTCCACACTTCCTTCGTGGTATCCGTCTTATGTCGACCTGCTCTCCGCCGGGGCGAGACCATCGGCATGGACGTCGCGCAAAAAGACCTGCTCGCTGAAAAATGCAAGCAGAACCTCACGGAAACGGTGCGAATGTACCTCAAGATGCACTCACTAAGCGTAATCCCCACTCGATCATGGGCCTTCACCTACCACGGCCTATCCTCAGCCGTGCTGCTCGGCATTTTAGGGGAAACCAAAACCGATCCCGAAGTGCGACAATTGCAAGGAAATTTAATATCAGCACTCTCAGCTACCGCAGCAAAAGATCAAAATTCGGGACATCTCCCGAAATCAGAGAAAGATATTGAGTTGAGCGGGCCATTATCTCGTGCTCTAGCTGCGCTGAAAAATATATATGACCACGGTTGGGTCGTGGAAGGAAAGCTTGGGAATGGACCTGACGTCCTACCTTTGCAGAATGAGGATCAAAATCAATTTCAGCAGCAACAAAACGCTGCTATCGCAATGGCTTCTATGCAAAATGGACTGCTACCTCCGTAGGTTCCCATTACTTCTTGGTCGGTTCTTTCTAACTGGCTGTAGAATTGATTATACGCCACAAATAATGCCAATGGGTGTCCCCTCACCCCAAGCCGTTGACCAGACTATGAATATGTCGCCCATGGATTTGTTTGACTCTATATTTTGGGGTGAGTTATTTGGCCTTTCTGGTAAGCTGGAGCTGACGTGTGCTAGACCCGTACCCATATAATGGTGTTGATGCGCTTGGAGGCTTTGATTATACGCAGCCTCTATACCCTCAATTTTAGGCTAGCAAATGAAAAAGTAAAACGCTGTATAGAAGAGCATCTTCCCATGCCTCATAACTCAGTGACATGACCGCCTAGGGTTTTGTGAAGGTGCCATTCTCATCGTCCAACTCCCTAACCAAATCCTCGATCACATTCTGTTCCAAAAGCCATCTTCCACTTGACAAACAGAACTCTAGCTTGACTCGTTTTTCCAATCGTCCGAACAATTGAAACATTCTTGGATGATTTGAAAAATAGTACAAGATTTTCTTCATCCTAGTGAAATGAGGTCGTGAAATAAATTGGGTGGCGGGGAAACGCCACCTGAGCTTCTTTTCACGACAACGTTCCTCTCTACTATCTTGACTACTGTAATGAACATTATTTCCTTTTTCAAACTCCAATATATGAGCATTCGAACTCATACAATACATTCCACAACTTCCACCATAACTCCGAACTGTGGATATAATATCCAGGATCAACCCCGCTTCGGCGGAGTACCTGCATCGACCTTCTGTTTTCGGCCAAATGCAATCTGGAAGATCAACAACGCGAAAAGCTTAATGGAAAGATATAGCCGTATCACAAACCCTTTAGACGCCGATCCTCAGGTCTGTTATCGCGCGTTTGATTGGCAACGTTGCATCTAAAGTTCAGGCACGTGATGCGCGATGAGGGGGGTTCAAAGATATGGTTTTGGTGTTTGGTGTTGATTGCTTCTGCCTCGCTCGTTGAGTGCCTCGGAGAGGCAGTATCTGGTTCAGAGGCTGGAAAGGATTCGAGTGTCAGGATGCGGGGTGTGAAGCAATGGACGCTAGGTCTAGCTGCCGGCTTGGGCTTCGATGTCTGCTCGGCGTTCAATGCCCCAGCTGATGTTCCGACGTGGTGTGGGAAACCGTATCAGAGCTCGTAAGTTGGAACTAAGTCCTTGAGAATCGTGCTGATGGCGAGGATAGAAATCAATCCCTTGACCCTGGAGGACAATTCCAGTTTCCCGCTCCACAGAAAGATCCATTGCTATATGTGACTGTTCAGCCCCGGTACAGCATCTTTCTAGAAAGTGATGGATCTGGTTCTTTCATCGTGGATGCGGCTATTTCTCATACATTTGGCCAGTCATACAAAAATGTTTCATATGACAATCCGGGCAAGAATACCAGCAACGCCTTCACCACCTTGGATTTCGAGATCTACAACGAAGAGAATGGAGCACTTCTTGTGTCAAACTCAGCCCCCGTCAACTCAACCGGGAATCTTTTCAACTTCTCCCTCTCATCTTTTACTCCCCGCTCCCAGCCGTACCAAATATCCATCTACGGGACCTCACCAGACGGACAGCAAACCTACACCAGCACAACAGAACTTTTCGTCCTACCCTCCCGTACCTACGGCAGTGCAGTAAAGATAGACAACCTACACGGAGGTCTCTACGTCCAAAATGCCCACAATAGCTACACCGGCTGGTACAGCATATTCCCCAACGGCGGCTACGCAGACGGCAGCTACGTTCTCCCCTCCAACATCTCCTACGACCCCCTCAACACCTACGTCTCCCAAGGCTTCAACACAATCAACATCGTTCCGGACGGCGGCGCCCCAGAGCAATCTTACCCCACGGAAACGCTCGCCACGTACTGGGATCACATGGACACGCTGAACCTCTTCAACATCTACGACATGCGCTTCGCGTTCCAGAACTCCACGCGCATCAGCGACCAGGTCGCGCTCTGGAAGAACAGAAGTACTTTGCTGATGTGGTATACGGCTGACGAGCCGGATGGCTGGTCTTACGCTTTGAACTCGACGAAACTTGCCTATGATCAATTGCGGGAACTGGATCCGTATCATCCCGTCTCTCTTGTGCTTAATTGCCAGGATTTCTATTACAAGGAATACGCTTCGGGCGGGGATATCATTTTCGAAGATGCGTATCCGGTCGCTATTAACGCTACGTGGTCTATTCCCTGGGGCATACCGTGTAATCTCACATATGGAGATTGCGGGTGCGATAATTGTGTAGGCGAACTAGCAGATGTGAGCGATCGCGTCGATGATTTCGAGAAGTATCAGGCGAATTTAGGGCCGGGGATTATAAGCAAGAAGCCTACCTGGGCTGTGCTGCAAGCATTTGGGGAACAGGATTATTGGAAAAGTATTCCGAGTGCGCAGGAAGTGGAGAATATGATGATGTTGAGTGTTAATCATGGAGCCAAGGGGATTAGTTATTGGATTTATCCTTCGACAAATGAGGTTAATGTTGGGAGTGGGGCGTTGGGGAAGGTGTTCCAGGGGGAGGCGGCAAAGGGGTTTTTGTTTGGGACGGATGTGGTTAAGGGGTTGAAGGTTGAGGGGGAGGCGCTGGTGGATGCTAGTGCTTGGGTTATGGGAGGGAAGATGTTGGTTGGGGTTGCGAGTGGGCAGTATGCGGATTCTGGAGCTGCGGTGACTGTTCAGCTGCCGGTGAGTGTTTCTGGTGTGGACCAAGTGCTGCATGGAGACTCTACTTGGGCGATTGCGAATGGTAAGTTGACGAAGAGCGGCATGAAGGGGCTCAAGGTGAGTGTCTTGGTGTTGAATGTAAGTACTTAATACACTCCAAAGCATATTCCTCCAATCTTTCTGCTACCATTCTTGATCTTGGAGAATACTTTCAAAAGGTATGGCGCATCTGAGATCATCACATATTCCAGTTCGGACTGAAGTTATTGTATCTGCATTTCTTTGCTATGTCAATCAACAATCTTTCCTGCTTCCCCTGCAAAATCCAACGCAAAGCTCAAATATCCCTGTATGCAAAGTGCGCTCTCTGTAAAGAAACATGAAAATCAAAGCTTTCCTGCCACAGCCACCTCATCCCCTTTCAGCGCAAGGTCCACGTCTCATCATCCCAATTTCATTTTTCCAGTAACACCAGGGTATATATCATTCCGTCCAAAAGTTCTGACGTCCGAGCTGTCGAATTGACATGCTAGCATTCAAGTGTCCTGCTCCGCAATATTGACCACTTCAACAGGCCACCAGACCACCTAGTGCTAAATTTCTTATTAGCTGCCTCCTCACAAGAAGAACCAAGATTTCAGAACTCGCCTGAAAACTGCCCCTAATCCATCGGCAACCTAACCGCATAAAAAACACCATCCTTTGCATACCACCGACACTGACCAATATCACCACTATCAATCGTCATACGATTCCTCTGCGTCCACGAATTATCCAACTCACGCACCCAATAAAAGCGAAACTTATCATCATCAGCCGGCTTCATGTCCTGCGGCTCATCCATCTTGAGACCAGTCGCTGTCTGCATTTGCTGAGCTAGGACTTCGCCACTGGTGAGACCGATGGTGCCGAAGGCCGGTTGCTGGATGTGGCTGCCGTAGAGGCCGGGCTGGGCGGCTATGAAAGGTTGGTAGACGGCTTGGGGCTGGACGAGCGGGACGGGGTAGTTGATTGGTTGTTGGAATATTGGTTGGCCGACCTGAGAGTTTTGTGTTAGTAGGTGTCGAAAGGTAGATGTGCTGAGATGAGAAGGAAAATCCTGGACTGAAACACTTGCTTGTGGGTAAGAGACTTGGCGGTAGTACTCTGCTGAAACATGAGGGAGATATGGAGATAGCAGTGGGAAAGGGTAGAAGGGGGCTGGTTGTACCATTGGTACAGCCGCTGGCTGTCCCGGCTGGACAATCACTGGTATCGTGGCCGCGGCAGCTGTCGCGGTGGCTGCGCTGGCGGGGACATGACCTTCAGGGTAGTAGATGATGCCGTTGACTGTGATACCGCCATCGGAGCGATTTGTGTATGTGTGGAGGTTTGGACCATTGGTTGTGTCTCGTGTCTGTGGCTGGAAATTCTGCTCGTTCTGGTCGACCATGATGAGAGTGTCGTTGTGCAGTTAAGGTTAAAGCTGGTTATATTTGATTGTTTTGATCAAGTTTGTGGGTGTTGTTGAACTGGTGCTTGGATGCGGAAGTTGATGGAAGTCAAGATGGAGATGAGGTAATTGAAGAAAGTGAATTGGGTCTGCCAGGATGGTGGAAATTGAATGACTCCCAGAAAGAAACAAAGGGAAACTTATGTGACCAAATTGCTGAAGGAAACCCATAGGACACTCACACCATGTTTGGAGATACCCTCCAGTTTGACCCAAGTCCTACTCACCGGATCATAGTAAGGGACTGAGGTCTTCTTCTCCTCCTTTGGCTTATCCTCCAGGTAGATTTCGGCCCATGGCCAGCAGGGGTAGCACATGTTCGTCGTGTGTGCTTGGTAAAAGCGTTGTTGAGGCAAATGAGAAAAGGTCTCTCGGCAGGGCTGTGGTTGGATGATGCGATTTTGAATATTCGACTCGGCGTGGCAGATTCAGAATTAGTGCCGCCTTTTTTTTTTGTCCACCAGGAGAGAGCCATTGCCGGAAGATTCAATATTTGATTTAAAGCTCGGCAGTTTGGGCGCTTGTCCTTGGACAGCAGCCATCCGAAATTTGTTTGGCAACGTCCGTATATGGAAATGAGCTGTCACGGCTGGATTGGAACAATCATGACTATGACTTCATAAATTCTGCGTAATAATTTTCCATGTATCTAAAGCATCAACGAATCAATAGAAGCCAATCAGTACTTGATCAGAACTCAAAGGGAGCCAGCAGACCCATTCTTCCTTTGCCAGTCATCCATCCAACCAATGCTATCTCCAAACTCGTCATCTCTGAATTCTTCGATACCCAGCTCCTCAAGTAGACTCTTCAAACCTCGATTATCTTCCTCTACCTCTTCAGCCGTTCGAGCCTCCAAGGCTTCAAAAAGCATGTCTGTTGTGGCGCGACCTGCTCTCTCATCTATGCGCTGCGACTCAACCCAAATGTTCTTTATTTCATATTCTAAGGACTGAATATTGTTAGAAGCACTCAGAACAGTAAAAAATGGGTTCCAGGTACAATAACTTACATGCATGATTGATATACAGTGTTTTGCATCACCTGGGCCCCGGTTTGCTTTTCTCAAATCCGCTACCATATTCAGATAATCCCCCTCGTGGTGGATACTACGCCGATTCTCACGATCTGAATGGACGGAATTCGAATCTATTTGAAATGGTTGATAAGTCCACGGTCCGTCTTTCAAAGTATATCCGTCCACACTTCGTCTGCGAGGTTCGGGCTTCGTAGCTGGAATCGTCGGTTGAGGTGAAGTCCCTTCTGTATCCGTCGATACCTTACCGCTGTCACTTTCACTTGCTGGAGACTTCCTGCTTGGATCCTTGCGACCAAAGCTGCCAGCACTACGCGGATAACTCGGATGGTTGGGAAGCGACTCGGGCGGCTCTATTGGAGGAGGCTTCGTGAAGTCGATCGGAGGTATAGTACAAAGCACTGTTTGATGTTGAAGGGCCCGTAGAAAAAAATCGAAAGACGTGTTATATTCGAAGTATAGAATGGAATGCCTGGACGACCCACTATGACCGCCCATGAGATATTCTAGGTGTGCTTCGAATTCGTGTTCTTTGCCCCTTTTGATGTATTTTGATTTTGGGGGACCGGTGGCTGATGCCATTTTTATTTGCCGGTATCTTGAGATGGTACCTGCCTAAAAACTAAGTCAGAACCGTGGCAAAATTATTCTCGTTCCAAGAATATTCACCTTCGAGAGAAAGTCTAGCTGCTTCGCCTGTAGATCAATGCCAAACTTCTGCAGCTCAGCATCCATCATCGTTTCCACCTCCGCCTTTAGTTCTTTCTGATCCGGAGCCTCCAAACCCTCGGTCACATTGTGTGCCTGTTCGAAAGTCCTGGCGTCATAGATAGCACCAGCAAGTGACGTTTGGAGATCGAGACCAAGGAACGCGGGTGTCTTAAGACCCTCCTTCTCGAGCCTATCCGGATAGAACATGGCGACATCTGTCAGGCTGTAATCCTGTCCATATTCCTCAGGAAATACGGAATCGTGAAGCGACTCTTCCACATAGTAGACGACCCATTCCAGAACCCCCTTTGCGGTCATGGGGGAGGCAGAATTATCAGACGGCGTCGTATTTGGCCAAGGTGAGCCTGCTGCCGTATCTGGCGAGGTAGCCATCTGATTGGTGCTGAAAGTGTCCTGCTCAAATGAAGTAGAAACGGCACAAAATCTGGCGTAGGAAAGGGCGGCAATAGCGTGGTGACTTTTCCAGCGGGTGTGTGTAGCACTTACCTGTTTTGCTTGCTCAACGAAATCTCTATCACCTAAGAGGAGTCCAAAGTGAATGGAATGCAGGTACAAGAAGTTACAACCTACAGACAAATTCTAAAGGACCCAGGTATGAAGTAACTAGGAAAGCATTTTGAGACGTTGCAGTGAGCCGCTCTTGCGGCTCCTCAGGGTCTCCTCCATAGCTTTGAATACATTCTGACCCGTCCCAATCCATAACACTAGCACTATGCGACTGGCAGATCCTTTCTTCTTAAACTCAATCGAATTATACGCCTATATTTAAGCCGCAGCTCTGCAGACGCCCCCACGCTTCCCATCCACGGGATTGCGTGTAACCGTCTATATGTACAAAATGGCTCGAGGCCAGAGGAGAGATTCCGTCGCTCATGCATCCTACGCCAATTAAATCTAAAACTTAAGACAAATACACAAGAGGTTGTAGTACAGGGAACAGATTTTGGGATTTGTCGAGCTTCGTAAAGCGTGTGATCGGGAGAGATGGGAATCGGCAGAGGAAGGTGGTTTTAGGTGAGGGATCGGATTTAAAAGATGGCCTTTCTTGTTACCTGGAAGAGGTTCATCAGTATAAGATTTTTGCAGTGAGGAAGGGTTTAAAAATACCGCCCATGCACCGGCAACGGTAGCTACGATTCCTCCAGAAATCATCATAGGCCGAACGCCCCTTGTGCTCTTGAAAAGCATCCCACTCAATGCTCCAGCTGCAATGCTGTTTGCGGAGTCATGCTTCCCCCTCACATATCCGATATATGAATTAAATCCGTTGTAGACCATTGCGATAACACCTGCCGAATTTCCCAGGAATGGCCCTCGCCTTGTGACGGCATTCAGTACGGAATTCAGCCGTAACTTTGGCGGTTGTGCCGTTGACCTCCTCAGTCCCTCCTGTAGCCCCCAGGCCCCTCCAATTGTCAATGCCGACAGGTATGTCACACCAGTGCCATAACACAAGTCGTCACTCCATCCTCGCGACGGTAAGGCTGATTGGGCGCCAGGGAGGTCGGAGAGCGCAGATTCATCGAGGGAAAGATAGTCGAGCGTTTGCTGATTTAGGCCTGCAAGAGGATGTAGTTGCGATGGGTCCGGAATGGTTGCGCCGCCCAGAAAAGAAGAAACATCTTGGGCTTCTTGGGGGTTGAAAGGGGTGGGCTGAAAAGAATCTTGTCTGTCTGCGGCTGGGGAGGCGGAGGATGTTGTCGTCGAGGACGAGGACTTGCGTCCGGTGAGAGTATCCCAGATGGTCATCTTGAGAGGCGCAGAACAGAACAGAACCGGGGCTTGTGGGATTCGAGATAGGAGTCGAGAGGGTGATGTCGAGGCTGGTTCAATAAACCCGTCGACAGATTTTGGGGAATATTTTTGGCGCTAAAATTGGACAAATCTTGGATCACGTGTCGCCATAAAAATTAAATTTTGATACTTCAGATATCTCAAAAAAAAAAAAGACGAAGGCAGAGAATCAAATGAATTTCCGAATGGCTTCTGCTAAAGTAATTATTCCTCTACCGAACTAATCGTAAAGAGGGGCGTCATGGGTGAAGAAGCCTCAAGAACTAGTCTTCCAGTAGACTCTAAGCCTCCGATGGATGGCCGTTTGCTTGTGGAATGGCTTTCGCAACAGCCGGCTGAGTCTCAGGGACGGTAAATGGTTATTTTCTCTATAAAAACAGTACCTTGGCTGATATAATTAGTCTCGCGCAACTCAAGCTTCACAGCTTTCTCGAGCAAGCTTCCCAACCTCGTCACGCTTCAGGAAATGCATGCATCAAGCTCTGCTACTACATCGAATGTTTACGGGCTTCATCATGCGCTCCTATTCAAGACATTGCTTTTGCAGAAGAAACGTGTCTCGACTTGTTTAACTTTTATGTTGAATGGAATGAGAAAAACCAAAATCGCTCGATGCGGCAAGTGTTGGAGCTCCTATCATCACTTATTGCTCGCAATCCCAACGAGCTGACTTCTGAAGCTGTAAAGAAGGCAGTGTTGGCGAGAACTTTATCAATTATCACCCATCAGACTGCGCAGTCCTTGGTCAAACCTGCCTTCAAAGTCCTGGAATGCTTCCTGAACAAGAAAACCGTCACTCCGAAGGAACTGCTCTTAGCCTACAAGATTTACATTTCTAGACATGGAACTTCTCACAAGACTGGAATTCAATCGGACGAAAATCTCTGGGACTCTTGCATATTGGGTGTTTTTGACTGGATGGTTCTGCCAGATGTCTCCCCTGCTGCGGGGAAGTTTCTTGTCACATTGTTCAAGGAATTGAAGCCTATTACTGGGAGCTCCGACGAACACCTAGCCGACTATAGTACGTTATGGCAGCGCTGGATACGAAATGGGCTTGCAAAAGACCCTCAAGCATTTGAGAATGTCAAGAACTATCTCTTCCCTCCATTATTCAAGATCGACCGGCCTGGATCTTTGGCTTTCTTGGAAAGCCTCAACCAGCAGATATCGATTTCAGCTTTACAAGGTCAGGATTTGGATGCTCATTCATTACTGCAGTTGGCAGCCATGGATGTGGGAAAGAAGGCTGGTTTGGTGGAGGAGCCCAGTATGAACCCCCTCTAGCAGAATTACACAGAAACTCACCGCAACTTAGGCACTGTTCGATTCCAAAAGCCCGCAAGCAAAAAGCCAGCTGCTTGTATTGTTCTACAAGAAGATTCCATCGGAAACCTTATGTGCAGTTTCTCGGACACTGTTCGGTCTCTGGCTTTCTCTGTTTTAGTATCTTCTGCGTCGTCAATTCGTCCGTTCAGTCCAGTTGCCCTCGATTTATTCCAGGCTTTCCTGGGCATTTTATATTCTGATACAGATGCGAAGTTTCGTAATGAGACTCTCACCAACACTAAGCACATGATCGAGAGGATCCGAGGAGCAATGGCTTTCCTTGTTCGTGAGCTTGATCAAGTCTCGTTCAAGCTACGCCAAGGAGACATGACACAGCAAGCGCTCCATGACGAAATCAAACTGTTGCTAGCCAAGCATGAGAACTTTGTTGGGTGGTACTTGCAATTCTTGTTAGGAGAGTTGACTCCAACAGCTTCATATCAGCGACACATCACATCCTTGAAAGCTGTCAATATAATCCTTCAATCCGGAATAATGGACAGCTCGGAAGCCCAGGCAGCTCAAGTCCCGGCCAACTCTACTGTATGGCCGTTCAAGATAGATTTCTTCACCTCTCGCTCAATGCGACTACTGTTAGATCTTCTTATGGACCCTTTTGAGGATGTGAGAATCGGTGCAGCAGAAATTCTAGCGCTCGCTCCGCGGAATAGGTTTGCGAGTAGAACCCACGAGTCCTTGTCAGAAGGTGTCGAAATGCTAAAACTGAGGACTCTCAATTTGAGTCATCAAGCTGCCGGCCAAATCCCAAGTCAAGATTCGAGTTGGCCCGGACTTGATCTTTTACTGGATTCTATAACCCATGCCAAGGATGCATCGAGGAGAACTGGACGGGCTGACTATGCTGATGGAGTAGCTCGCTCCTATCGAATTTTGTACGGCCTTCAGACTTCGCTGGAAGACAAAGTCGCTCTTCTTGAGGAGTTGGTTCATGATTTAGAAATTAAAGTAGAAATTGCGAGGGCAGATCTTGCCAAAGCTGTTGTTGAAGCGCCGGTTCATGCAAATTTTGCTACGTTGAAGTACGTTCGAGGTCTTTCCTGAAATCCATTTCTACTCATGGCATACACTAAGATAACTAGTCTTGTTTTGGAACAGATCAACCCTTCATTAGATGTGCTCACGAAGGGACCCAAAGGTTGGGAGAAGTGGATTGATTTCGTACAACGTTTGGTATGCTCTTGCCTTGGTATCTGGGAGGCAGTCCAGGACGTTCTCTGCAACGACTCACCCGAGGGGCATCTGCCCCAGGAACTTGACGAATTAGACGCTATTGATACCAAGGATGTTCTGAGCTACAGTTTCAGAGCAATTCATGAGTCCGGGTAAAGCATTCCACTGCCTCGAAAACTCAAGTAGCACGAGCTGACAATTTAGCAATCTAATGCGTACAATTGTAAGTAAATTGCATCAAGACCATCCGGACAGCATCCATGGACTTGTAGATAAATCCTTTGCCGAAATTGGGGACCTCACCTTCGTCCAATTATCCACTCTCCGGCACCGCGGTGCCTTCTCAACAGTCTCTTTGACCTTTGCTGTTTGCTGTCAGCTCACCCAACACCCAAGCTCAGGCTCTCAATCCGAAATATCCAGACTTCTACGCAGTTGGTGGAAGGTATGCTTCGTTGCTTCATTGATTGCATATTTATTAACCAACCCAGGGGACCATTGACGCCATCCACTCTCAAGCTTCGACGACAAGGCGGTCAGCTGGGATTCCGGCTCTGATCACAGGTATAATGTCCGCCAACGGCCCCGATCCTAGCTTCGAGGAAATAATGGCCGTTTTGAAGCTGCAGGCTAGAAGCCCAGCTAATGTTACAACGAACGCTGTTGTAGAATCGATAGATGGGCAACTCCCCCAAGTCCATGCTTTGAATGGGCTCAGAGAGACATTTAAAGATTCTACTGTTAGAAGAAGAGCCGAAGTCCACGTTCTAGACTGCCTGCACATTGCTTCTGATGCCTTAAACTCAGAAACGTAAGTTTAAAGCCACTTCTTGAAGGCTTCCCCGCCCCCACCTCTGCCTTGTTAACGTATTCTAATAGATGGGCCATCCGAAATTGCGGGCTGCTCCTTTTCCAGTCCCTAATAAACTACCTTATTGGAACTCAGAGCAAGGAGAAAACTGAAGCTGGATGGGATGGCGGAGCGAAGGCTATTTCCTATGAAAAATATCCGAATCTTGGAGAGCAGTTGTTGCAACTGCTTGATGCAGCAGCTGGTTTTAATTCTGGAGAAGCTTTCTCTAATGCAATCGAGACGATATTTCCCGTTCTGGACATTCTGCGTCGAGCCGGTCCTCCTGAAGAGCTCCTGGAGCAAATACTAACTCGTTTGTTGAGCACGATAAGTCACAAAATCTGGCACATTAGAGACCTTTCAGCCAGGACTTTCTGTGTTCTCACACCCAAAAATCGATGGATGGACGCTGTCCAGAGCCTCTTGGAACCCTTTGGAAATCATGGTGATGGTTCTAAAACAGAGAATCAACAGCACGGCGCTCTGTTAGCCGCGAAGTTGCTCCTCGAGCAACATCTTCCCCAGTGTGATCTTTCGTCTGAGGGTCAGTATTATATGTCTATAACACTTCCCATTACTTACTTACTTGTATTAGACGTCATTCAAACTCTCAGCCCGATGCTTGAAGTTTGCTTTACTTTGAGCCCAACGACTCTACGTTCTCCGTTTGGCTTAGCTGCAATGGTCGACCTCCAAAACACCACCCTGGCTCATATTTTATCTTCGTCGAGGACCGGCAATAGAGCTCTCTTTAGAAACGATGGTCTTGTGGCTCTGATACACGGCAGCTTTATTAGGCCTGGTGACTCCTACACTCGCCTTGAGAGCCTTCTCAGAGAATGTGGTTGCCCTCGTGAACGAGTACCTCAAACTTCCATAGTCGGCCAAGCCCACACACTTGCATTCAAGCAAGCTGTTTATCTCTCGGCTATTGAGCAAGATGTTTCAGCTCTACGGATTATACTTGATCTCTCGGCCAAGTATGGTATGGAGACACTAGTAGCCACATTGGAATGCGTCTCTGAGGTCTGGATATGGGACAAAGCCGACGACGTCTTGTATAGGCTAGCCGAAATACACATTGCAGCACTTCAGGCACCGATTTCTGCAAAGGCACCCGGAGTACGCGCCGCGGCACTGAATAACCTCTGTTCGATCTGTGATGCGGTAAAGGATCTGGGGTCCAAAGTTTTGCGGGACGCGATGCTGAAGCTCAACGACGTACTATCAGTGGCGGCGTATACAAGGCTGCCAACCAGCCCCAGTTTGGAAATCGCCAAGATTAGAATGTCTGGCATTAGTATCTTATCTGAGGTTCTGAGTAGTAATTCTTTAGGAGAGGATACAAAATCCAAGATCCATTGCTGGGGAATGTGCCTGCGGGATGCTTGTCGAGACGAAAAGGTAAGTTATTCCTAGTTCATTGACAATGCATAATGATATTGATGCTAAATAGGACTTCGACACACGAGCCGCAGCAGGACAGTCTTTGCAATCCTTTCTCAAAAGTGACGGCATCCAGCACATTTTGGGAGAAGATTGCCTCCTTGAAGCACTGCTTGTTCTCTATGATTCTCTTATAGATGACGACGAGGAGATACGGGAGATCGGTGCTACCACCATCTCATCTCTGACAGGAAAATTATCGACTCCTCTCCAGGCACGCCGAGATATGGAGCTCTTGCTGGCCGAGAAGTACAACTCTTCATCTTCTTTTACTGCAATAGCCATCAATCGAATGACTGGAGAAGATCCATCAGCACAGATTATGCGATCACTCGACCAGGATGACTCTCTGTTTGTGGAGGAGAGCTTAAACCTGTTTATCGACGACGTTAGAGAACTCAAGTCGTGGGTCGGTATCTTCCACCGGCTTTCAAAATCAACCATTACGGAGGTTAAGGATGGGATTAGTCCACTCGGTACCTTGGCATCCTGGGTAATTGATGGACTCGATGCTTTGACCACAGTTCTTGGCAAAGATGGAGGATCGTTGGGATGCATTTCGAAACCATCAACGTACTTCGCTTGTTTAAGAGTCGTGATCATCACAAAGGCCTTCTTGGATTTTGTAGCTACACATTATCGGGATTCGCAACCGTCACCGGAGCTAAATCTTGACAAGATCCTCCTCTTGTTCAAGGGCTTTGTCACCGAGGCTCTGAAAACACACATCCATGAAGACTTGCTATTCGAAATCATAAATCCTGGATCACTCGCAAAACTTGAGACATTCTTCTCCACTGAAGTCACGGGTATTTGGAAAAAGGCTCTCGCGTCGAATTCACCACGATGGACGACTATGTTGACTACCCGCGAGTAAACAACGACCCAAGTATCCCTCACAGCTGTCAATCTCCGGCAAAGCCTAGGAAATTCTCCTTGCGATTATTCTAATCCATTATCTGTAATACTTGATTTCTCGCTACAGAACATCTCAGGTTCGGATTCACCATCCGCTATTGACAGCCCTGAGCTAATTCACACAGACAAAATTTCCCCCATCAAAGCCAGCTGCAAACTTTCCATCGTCAACGAACGATCCAAACTCAGCAGCGCATCACAACAATGGCACCTCCAAACACCAACGTCGCTCTCATCTTCATCTTCTCTGGTGTATTCTGTATCTGCCTGGCAGTAGGTGGCTACTTGATTCTCCAACGCATTGTGCGTATGCCCTACCCCGCTCTCTCAAGAAAAATACTAATGAAGACAGGCACAAAATGCGTTCGTATACCTTTGTTGTTTTGACACTGGAGATACTGATTTTTTGGCTTTAGCGTGGACGCGAAAGCTGCTCTCGAACAAGCGGAGGAGGAGGGAACTGCTGGGTCTACGAATACAAGCTGATACAACCAACGGACAATGAGCAACAAAATCCTCTCGGAGTCGTTCCCAAGATATTTTGCATGCGGTGGTACAATCTGAGATACTCTGGTGGATACTGTCTTGGTCCGAGCGTCATACACATGTGTTATTGAAAGCGTTGCATTAAGAGGAGTTTGGTTTGTCATACGCATTCATTGGAGTACAAACCCGCTTTCTTTCCAAATCTACAATTCAATGATCCCTCACCGAAAAAGCTTTCTCCGCAATATCCGTGCTTCTGTAAGTAACTATAACCATCCACAGCAAACAGGTCCTGCTCCTTCAATCCAGAGAGCCCCCATTCACTTTCCCATACCATTCACTCTCCGTCTTTATGCCCTTTCCCGTCCCCCAATGAATCATCCCCCCAAAACTGAATAACTCCCCCGGCCCCCCAAATACAAAATTTCCCCATCACCTCGCGCAAACTCTAACTCTCTCGCCCCGTTTCAACCCCACCGACCTTCCCTGCTCATCCCCCCACAAACTAACTTCCGCATCCCCAAATCCCATGTTCGCAGAACATCTTGATCTCGGCTCCCATTCCGGCCTCCCGGTCTCGAACTCAAAGCCTAGCTCTCGGTGCGTCCCTTCTCAAAAGTAAAATAAGATGTCGATCTCTCTGCTACCTCATTACAGCGCGACCCGCACCACGCTGTTCACAACTACCATTACAGCTCCCGCGGATGCGAAATCGGTATCGATATACTATCCTCAGCCAGAAGTCACGCAGGCGCCTGAATTCGTTACCGTTACTGTACCAAGAGTTGAGGCTGGGGCGGAGAGCGTGACTGTGTTGCCAGTGCTGGTGTTGACGGATGTGTTGGGCGTGGTTGTGAGTACCGATGGGACACCGTTGAAGACTGGGACTTTGGTAGAGCCTGCTCCGGCGCAAGCAACGGGGTGGGTGGATGGGAGTATGGCGACGCCAGACTGCTCTGCCTGGAAGTGCTGGACTAAAGGGCAGCAGGCAGGGACAGCGGTTGCGATTGTTGTTACTGCCTTGGGGATTTGGGCGCTTTGCGTGTGGGGCTTTTGCTGGAGGCCGATGAAGAAGAGGGAGAAAGAGAGAGATGTTGAGAGTGGGAATTCGAAGAAGAAGCTTAGGCTTGGGTTTACTGGTTGGACTGGGTGGCCGTTTCGAGAGAAGGAGAAGGATTCTGGGAGCGAGAGTTCGACTGCTGGATTGGCGCGTCCTCCTAGGTCTTCCATTGTTATCCAGGTGCCCCCAAGTGCTCCTAATGGAGGCCCTCCGATGTATCGAGTAGTCGTGGAATCTCCTCCCCCTCGGGAGCCAAGAATACGACCCGCCCAAGTGCCTCCTGAAACTGGACCACAACTATCCCGTCATTCTTCAGGATCTCGAAAGACACGACTCGCGCGAGATCGAACGCCAGAGCCTGAGAATGTGAGGGTACAGATCGATCATCCTCCAGAAATGCCCGAAATACCACGAGCACCACAGAAAGTCAGAGTCCATACTCCTCGGGTGCAGGTGGACCATCCTCCTCCTCCCGATATCCCGCCACCTCCAGATCCATCTGCCCCTCAACGACGAGCCAGTCAGAGATCTTCATATTACAAGCCACGTGCTCGCGACTTCGCAGTTCCCGCAGCAGCCTTAGCCACTGCCGGTGCTGCTGCTGCTGCTGTAGCATCAAAGAAATCCAGAGAAAGTAGCCCCGAGCCACGTCGAAGTTCAAGGAAAGAGAAGAGCGCTTCGAGAAACCGTGGTCCGCCCCCGAGCTCATACCGGGAACCTAGGAGAGAGGATTCGAGACGGAGTCGCCGGCGTGAAGACAATGACCGAGAAGAGCGTGACTCAAGTAGAGAGGGGCGACGGAAACGCAGAGAGCGCGATGATGATAGAGAACGCCGACGCACTAGGAGACCCGAAAGTCGTTCACCAAGACCAAAAAACCGAGACGAAGAGAGGAAATGGGCCGAGCAGGAGCAAAATCGTCGAAGAGAGTCTCGAGGCAGACGGCGTGAAACTAGAGAGCGACGAGGCCGGAGGTAGTATTTCTCGGTTCTATATATACTCTCCCTTCTTGCTGATCGATTTAGTTCCTCGCTGCCACAGACATTCAATGAGAGAGCCGCCCCCAAAAAGCGTCACAGTAATTCCAAATGGCTCGCCGTCTTGCCTTTCGCTCTGAGAGCAATACATGAGATTGCCGAGCCTGAAGGAGGATGGGAGCAGTATCTTCCCGGTAGCAGCAAGGAGAAGGACCACAGAAGAAGGCCGAGAAGGTACCCTACAGACTTCCTTAAATTATCCGTAACTAATGCTGAATACATAAATAGCGCGTCTCCTGGTCGCAGACATTCACATAACAGCACCAGAGCTCCAAATAACTATTTCACGGGTGGGTATATCGGAAGCCATCCAAAAAGATCAACATCTGTTAATGCACCGAAAAGAGAATCCTCTCCAACAGCTTTAAAGACTAGGAGAAGCAAATCACCTCGAACGAACGACCAACCTCGGCGGAAGACTTCAATCTCGAAAGATTCGAGACCTCGAAGGACTCACCGTAGTGAAGGATATGACGGCGCTATGTCTTCCGAGGAAGGGGGTCCTCTGCGACCGACAGACTCTGATGAAGATGAGGATGTGAGGTGGTCAGGAGCGTTTGAACGGGTGTTTGGAAAAGATGCTAGGAAGCTGCAACACCAAGAGGAGACTGAAGATGACTGACGGTGCTTGCCGCAACTAGCTCCCATGAATGATGGATCAGCCAAACAGACGTGCAGAGGTACCAGGCCTTCATCTTATTTGCTGGCTGCCTGAGCTGGCTTTCTGTCATGATTTAGTGTAATGATGCTGAATTTGAAGAACGAGGCGCTGAACTAAACAAACGAAATACTGAAGAACTTTCTGCGCAACTTCGGCTGCCTTCCGTGAAACAGTAAGTGTTACCGGCTGCGGCTGCCTGCAGCGTTACAAACGGACGGGACAATTCCATTACTCGATCCCGGAATTTAAAGCCATATAAAATGCATCACCGAAAGAATTAACATGCCGCCAGAAGATCGGGCTTGAGTTTCAGCCGCATTTGAAACAAGCCGCTGGCATGGTCAACATCGTTTTAGTGGCAGCGGATTTTTCCATTCCACCTGTACTACCTCGTTCCTTACAGTATGGTCTTCGAACCAGCTTTTTTTTCACATTCTAATTACCGCATGTGGAGGGGAATTAAAGGAGCAAATGCAATAAAAAACAACGAACCTCCACGGAGATCAACCATGCTTGTAGCAACAACTAATTCAAAAATCGCTGTCATGTTTGTGAAAGAGATGAAGATGAGTTTGTCCGACATTTTGCCAACACACTGAAATGGATAAGGCCAACTTCCTCCAGATTGCCAACTTAAAACGGCACCTTTCTCGCAAATTCCCAAGGACTTGTACTCAAATCTATTTATGATCCTCGCTCTATCATAGTAGGGATCGAGCGTGACAACGCGGCCTCTCAATTGACCACTTGGCCCTCATCTACGAGCCCGGACCCGATTCCAATAGTCCCAAGTCCTGTATCTGCCTCAAGCTTTCGACAATTCCCCACCATGGGTCCTGACTCAAGCAGTGATGGGGATGCATCCGTCACGGTTTCGAGAGGCCCAACGGCTAATCAAGGAGCAGTCATTGCTCTGGGCATCATCTGCGCTCTCTTGGTACTTGGGAATCTCTTCGTTGTGCTCCTTTACTGCATCGGGCAAACTTACATGGATGAAAACGAAATGGGTGATGCCATGGCTGCTGTCGATCGAAGACCATCCCGTCGGAAAAGGCGTAAGAGAAGACAAGCATATTCTGATTCCAGTATGATGGGGAACGATGGCGATACAGAGAAGAACTCGGATCTCGAAAGCCTCATTGGCCCAAGGGATCCTGGATGTAGAAGAGCGCCTGCATTCTTTCCGCCTCAACAAGGCAATATCCATCCCATGCCGCCGGCATATTTTGTCGGAGAGCATCACCGAAATTCGGGTCGGGTACAAGTACCTCATCAGATGAAAGAAGACCCCTCTTTTGATGACCCATCGGACGCGAGTGTCGCAGGCAGCAGCAAGTATGATGAACATCAGATGCACGGTGGGCGGTCATCGGGAAGCCGGCATTCTTCGAAGTCGACGAGGACCGCAACCCAGGGACGGAAACCATACGTATGAAACAGCTGTTGTGTGATTTGAGTTATACTAGTAAGCCGCAGGATATAGCACTGTTCGAGAAAAACGGAACGGCGAACAGCGTCCTGGTGTTTGCTGTATTTTCACGTGGAAGGAAGCACCAAGGGGCTACTGCTGAGTGTCCATAGACTTGAAAGCAGCGGGAATAATGGGCACCTTATTCAAACAATCAACATACCAGATTGAAAATATATCGTCTCTATGCTGTACAGTACACCTGCCATTCACATATTGTACTGGTGGATGAAGGTGCAAACGCAACTTGGTACTGCCAAGAAATGCCTGCTTGACCCTGCAGCCGCTGTACACAAATTATCTTGAAGTTGCACGATGCCATACTAGCTTAAATGAATTACCATGGATGAAATGAGTAAATTGGTGAAATTCTTGAGTGAGGAAATTGGAGTGATGAAAGAGAAGAGTGAAAGTGAGAGTGAAGAGTTCAAAATTAATCAGTGAGTGAGGATGTCCGTGCCACTCGCCAAACTCCAAGCGTCGTCATTGGGAGCAGAGCTGTGGATGATCGCCTGCTCCAAACATCACCAGCAAGACGTCTACTCGCAACACCGCCGCCAACTCCCCTTTTTGTGCGCCATTTGTCTTCTGCAGAAGCTCCTCAAAGAGCTGGCCATCGTGCATCATGTGGAACGATGAGGACAATAACCCCTACGGGACTAGCTTTGAGCGTCGCGACTCAACAGCCTCCTCTAACGCGAATCCGAACTCCCCAGGCTCCCGTGAGTTGCTCTCTCCTATTGCGCTGGTAGAGTTCCAGGATGATGAAGTCTATGGTTGATATTTCCCTGGATGAAAATGCTGACATTGATGCCGGTTGGCAACGTGTAGACCACGGATACAATGGCCCTCAAACCCCCTCAACCATAAGTGACAACGCCGAAAATGACCCAGATACCCGCGCGCAACAATACCAAAATGATACCAGTGATGGCGGGAGTGACGATGAATATGGTGAAGCTTCAAAGGCAGTCCCAAGGAGGAAGAAGGGCGGATATGACAGTCGGATTGAGCAGATCCTCTACGAGAACCCAGAACTACCCATTTTGATCGTCGATGCTGGCAAGAGCTCTGAGAGTGGGGGGAAATACATTGTCTATACGATCAGAACAGGAGTAATGCTCTAAATGCTGGTATTCTGGCTTAGTACTGACCGTCCATCAGGATCTTGAAGTCCGGCGAAGATATTCCGAATTTGCTTCCCTCAGAGACGCCCTTTCTCGATTACACCCTACTTTGATCATACCCCCAATTCCAGAGAAGCATACAATGGCCGACTATGCTGCAAACCCAACAAAGGCCAAGCAGGATCAGCAGATCATTGACTTGCGGAAACGTATGCTGGCTGTCTTTCTCAATCGGTGTCGGCAGATGGATGAGGTCCGGAATGACGGAGTTTGGTGGAGGTTCCTGGATCCAAATTCAAGCTGGGTATGTGGATGGAAGCCTTTATTGCAAAGAGTCTTATGCTAACCAGCACAAGAATGAGGTCCTACATTCTCATCCTATCGCATCTATTCCTAAATCCACAATGAAAGCGCCCCCACTTGACCCCGCCAACCCCTCCCCCGCACACGCATACCTACCTGTTCCTGCATCATCTGCAAAGCTTAAGGCTTCTTCAACAGGCCCTAGCAATGCGCAGGGAATGCCAAATCAACCATCCGAATATGCGGCCAGCCCTTCTTCGGCTGCCCATACTATTCCAGGCCCACAGGTGTTTGGAAGATTCCCGCCAGACTCTCAACATCTGAGCGAGCAAGATCTCGATCCATATTTTATTAATTTTGAAGCGTCAACAAAGGACCTTGAATTATTACTTACGGGGCCGATCGAAAAAGTCAACCGCCGAACGTTAACGCACCTATCTACTCTATCTACAGATTTGGCGGAATTGGGTGCTAGATTCAACGGATTTTCTCTCTCGGAGCCTTCTCCTTCATTGGCGGCAGCCATTGAGCGTGTTGGACAGGCTGTAGATTCCTCCTACCTGGCAACCGAAGAGCTTTCAGGGTCTCTAGGTGCTAGCTTTGCTGAGCCCATGCGAGAAAGTGCCCAGTTTGCCGGTGTCGTCAGGGGGGTTCTGCGGTACCGCGTTCTCAAGCGAGTTCAACAAGAGATGACAAACGATGAATTAGCTAAGAAAAGGGCGCTTCTCGAATCATTAGAGAGAAGTGAGTCGGAAGCAAAGAGAATCGAGCAATACTTGACTAGCAGTGGTACGGGCAACCTGCCACGACGCTCGACGTCTTCGGCTAGAGAACCTCCATTATCAAGACGAGAAAACAATCAGGAGGATACAGCGTCGATCGATTCCGACTTCCCTCCTACCCATGGAGACTCTTCTACTACCCCTTCGGCAGCACAAGGTGCGCCACAAGTAGACGATCAGCCTCCTCCAGCTCATCGTAAAAGTTCAAGTGGAAATTTCATTACCAACAAGATCTTTGGCCGCATCAATCATGCGATCCACGGAGTTGTGGATGTGGACCCAGAGCGGACGCGAAGGGATTTAATTGGCAAGACCAGAGAGTCCATTGGTCAATTAGAACAAGCTCAGCAGGCATCTGAGCAAGATGTCCGGAATGCGAGTGCTGGCATCTTGAAAGACATGAAACGTTTCCAAGCTGAAAAGGAGGATGATTTGAAGCGGTACATGGTAAGTTGACCTACTTCTTATCAATATGAATACTTGTTGACACGTTACAGCTTGCATATGCTCGAAGTCAAATCGAATGGGCCAAGAAGAACAAAGAGACCTGGGAGGAAGCCAAGGCAGAGATCAATAAGATAGATGAGAATTGACGATCGCGATCATGACGGTATGAATAGCTTGAGGAAGTAATATCCTGGATGCAAGAGGAGTTTCCGGACTAGGTCTGTAATTATCAAGACTGCCGTTGCAGTAGTAGATTCTCGATAAATACCAAGATTCGCCATCCTCGGCTCGTGCAAGGATGTTTACTACTTCAAGCTCTTTTTTCACAATCTTCTGAGAAGTTTAGATACTCTCCTTCGCCCCCTTCACAGTCGATTATTTCGCCGGAAACTTCGGTAGTCGGAACCCCTTTTCCAGCTTGCCAAGGCCGAGGCGAGGGGCGTTGGCCCAAGCTCCAGAAGTCTGGGGTAGCGCAGATGACGTCGTCAAATGAATCTCCTCATTCATGCCTATTGCGGCCACAAGAAAGCATCATGATAACTTGAATCATGGCCCATATTACTAGAGTATTCTCAATTGATGATTTTTGACCCAACATCTCAGACTTTGTTCGAAAACGAACATTGACCACACAAAGCCCAATATGGCTCACGTATACAATAGCCAGCTTGTATAGCTTCCTATTCTATCCCAGCTTCCAAGCTAATATGTTCTTTCTTCAGGATGCATACACTCTCTATCACCAGAAACAAGAAACCTCGAATTCCATCCTTGATGGCCCAGCTCTCCCAGCCCTTGGGCATGCATTGGCAGGCTCAACAGGGACCGCCATTTCGAATCTCGCCATTTACCCTCTTGACTTGGTGATCACTCGCCTACAAGTCCAACGGCAGCTCCGAAAATCCTCTGCAGTTCCAGACGAAGGCGAATATAAGGGTGTGCTTGATGCATTCTCCCAAATCCACAACAAAGAAGGAGGACTCTCTGCTTTCTACACCGGTGTTGTTCAAGACACTGGCAAAAGTATTGCAGATTCCTTCCTATTCTTCCTCTTCTACAACTACCTACGAACAAACCGACTTCAGAAGAAAGGGACAAATACCACGACATTGCCCGTATTAGATGAATTGGCAGTGGGAGCGCTGGCAGGAGCATGCTCCAAGTTCTTCACTACACCAATCGCCAACATCGTTACCCGCAAACAAACAGCATCCATGCTCGCCGCCCGCGGCAGTTCTCTAGCCACTGAACCTTCAGTCTATGACATCGCCAACACCATCAGAACCGAGAAAGGCATCCAGGGCTTCTGGTCCGGTTACTCAGCTTCACTAGTCCTGACCCTCAATCCGAGCTTAACCTTCTTCCTCCATGAATTCTTCAAACGCAATCTTCTGCCTCGATCCCAGCGTGACGATCCCGGAGCAAGAATCACATTTTTAATGGCTGCTATGAGCAAAGCCATCGCGTCCACCATAACCTACCCCTTCAGTCTCGCCAAAGCCCGCGCCCAGACTTCTTCCTCTCCACCGGTCAACCCTGATTCGGCTGAGAAAGTCAAAGAAGAGTTCTCCGACGCTTCCAATAGAACGGAGGCAAAGAAAGCAGCCACCGACGCTGAGAAAATTGCGAAGAAGAGTACTGTATTCTCAACCATTCTGAGGATTTATAGGACAGAGGGAGCGGCCGCGTTGTATGAAGGAGTATGGGGCGAGATTCTCAAAGGATTCTTCAGCCATGGTATTACAATGATTGTGAAGGAGTCGATTCACAAACTCATCATACAGACTTACTACCTGATTCTCAAAGCGCTCAACAAATACCCCTCGCCGACCCAGCTCGCAAACCAAGCCGGGCAAGCAGTCAGTGACGGTGTTGAGAAGACGGGCGAGATTGTGAAGGAGGGATATGAGAATGTTGCTGGGAGGGTAGGGAGCGCGATTGAGTCTGGCAAAGATGCTGCGGGGGTTACGGCTGAGAGAGTAGGTGTTGTGGGGAACAATGCTACAGAAGCAGCGAAGACGGCTGGGGACTATGCTAGTAAGGACGCAGGTCATCTGTTGGGGAATGCGCAGGAGCAGTTGGGGGATAAAATTGAGAAGATCGGGAAGGGGTTGAAGCCTGAGAAAGAGTGATTATGATGGTCTTTTCGAAGTTCTTAGTATTAAAACTGGTTTTGGGAATGTGCTAGTTGGGAATAGGCATTGTGGGCATTAGGGTTGTAGCGTCTTGGGCTTAGGATACCAAATTGTAACATGACATTGGGTATGGAGATAGGGTCGGTTTGTATATGGTGGTTTGCTTCTTGCCTGTATTTAGTTCCTTCCGTCTATACCTAGTAATCTGCTTCAACCGGCACTTCCAACTCTCGCACCTTCCCAGATCAAGTTTCAAGAACACGCGGCAAGTGCCAACTCCCTTGTAACGACAGTGATTCTGCAAGCATACATGCGCGGGACACAACCTCGATTTCTCATTCGTGTGGGTTCAGGAGCTTGGCTGAGATTAGCACCAATGGCGTTACCGAAAAGGAACACGATGCACCACTCAACATGTCTTCGGGATTTCACAAATTTGGACCCATGATATTGATCTTGTTATCTTTCTTGGCCAGCACATCCATGACCAGTTGAAAAGTACTTCTTGTCCTCGTTTCTTGACTTCACTCCGGGGTTTCTTTCTCCGCCGTGCATTGTTGCTCTAATTGGAGCATGGCATTGCTCCTTTTTAAGTTATATAGTATAGAATTAGGAATTGCTTTGATAGATGCAGTATGAATGGACTGCTTCTTTATTTCAGCTGAAATCTATAATATTCTATTCGTGACATGTCGCAAGTGCTTCTTTCACTGCAAAAATGACGCCCATTTTCTCAATCTACATCCTCCTCATCACTTTCCTCACATCCATATCTACCCCCGCCACCCCTCTCAAACCAAAAGTCTTCATCATCGGCCTTTCAAGTAAGTGCCACTCCACCATCCTCTGTTCAAAAACTGCTCCCACAATACCTCGAATCTCAAGTGATATCCAACCCCCCTACAGAAACAGGCACAACCTCCCTCGGCAACGCCCTCGCCCAACTCTCCTACACCCGTCTCGGCTGGAAGGATATCCTCTCCCGCAAACTCTTCCACGACTACTACATCTCCTCCCTTCCCCACATCACTTCCCTATCCCGCCAATACGATGCTTTCGAGGATATACCATGGTGTTTTCTCTATCCCGAAATGTCATCTCTTTACCCAGACGCGAAATTCATCTTGAGTCTTTGTCGATCTGAAGAGGCGTGGTTTAAGAGTATTGAAGCTCATACGCAAAGAAGGAGGTGGATTGGAAATAGGGTTGTTTTTGGAAGTGAGGTTGCTAATGAAGGGAGTAGGGAGAAGTACTTAGAGGTTTATAGGAGGCATAATGCGGATGTGAGGAAGTTCTTTAAGGGGACGGGAAGGTTGTTGGAGGTTGTGGTTGAGGAGGAGGGGAACTGGGAGAGGATTTGTGGGTTTCTTGGGGTTGAGGAGTGTGTGGAGGGGAGGGAGTTTCCGAGGGCGAATGGGAAGGGGGAGTGGGGTAATAGGGATGTTTTGGGGCTTTATGGGATTTGGGATCTGGTGTTGGGTGGGGTTGAGAAGGTGCTTGTTGAGTGGTTTTATGGTAGGGGAAGATTTCGCGTTCTCAGCACTTCATGCTTTGGGAATCTGTCTCCTTTTGTAGCGTAATCTTTGGTTTTCAGGTTCTGAGATAATGGAATTTGACCAGCTCTAAATATTTCAATTTGTGGAAAGCAATCTAAAGCTCGATACAACGTTGATACAACGTTGGCCTGCTGCGCAGTCTAGGTGCGGAAATGTGCACCAATCACGAAATGGCTTCCTCCAGCACAACGGTATCCCCCCGTTTGCTTGATCCATACAAAGCCCTGGCGGCACCTTCCTAATTGTTGGAGCTTTTTCTGGGTTTCTGCCTTCTTCTTCTTTTCTTCCTTACTCCGTGCAGATGCGTCTGCAATTCTGCATGCGTTTCTTGTCTCTTCTTTTCTGTTTCATGTTTTCGATTTTTGGCTACCAGAATTTGCAGCTGCAACTGACTGGCTTCTGCTGGATTCGCTGCCTTCTTTCCTTCCAGGCTTCTGACAGCTGTGGCGGCTTCCTCTAGTTCTGATTTGGCAACACGAAGCGCTTCTCTTTTTTCGCCTCTCAGCTCTTCCCGTTCTTGTTCTTGGAGTATAGCATGTTGCTTGTCTGCTTGCAGTTGGATCCGGACCTCGTCGGAAACTTCTGAATCACGACAATCTACGGCATAACCCAAAGGCAATACCGGCGTGGTCTGGCCCCGGTTTGGCTCCTCCGATCTCTGGGCAGTGTTCGAGTTCATTGAAGTATTGGAACCTAGGACAGGTGCGGCTCGGGGTCCCCCCAGCGTTTGCATGCGGTCTGTCAACGTTTCCATATCCACGGGTGCAGTCTTTAGCCGTGCCTTACGTCCGGACAACATAGTCTGGGCACATTCGAGGGCCAGATCGGAAGATAGTTCGAGCTCTTCCACTTTCTCTGTGATATTTTGATACACGGCTCTGATCATGCTTTGTGCGAGAGTTGCAACATCTCTTGCATTTGCCCAGCCTTCGATCTTGGATAACCTAGTAACGAGGCCAAAAAGTTGCTCATACACCACTGGATCCCGCATTGAAGGGATAGCAATATTTCCGTGCTTCAATTTTAACTCAAAAATCTTGAGACAGTCTTCGATATTCAAATGCTGGAAAATTATATCGTCGGCAAAACGAGAGTTCAAGCCGGGATTAACTTTAAGCAGTGTGTTCATCTCCTCATCATAGCCCGCGAGAATGATGATAAGTTTTCCGGCAAACTTCGGCTTCGTCGTCTGGTTAACTAATTCGGTAATGGCTTCTTTTGCAAATTTGCCTTCTGAAAGATGGTACGCTTCATCGATGAAGAGTACACGTCCCAAACCTTTTTCGAGCTGTTCAATGGTCTTTGGGCCTGTGTGGCCAATGAATTCGCCAATGAGACTTGATGCAGAGATTTCCACAACCTCGGTATTTGACAGGAAGCCAAGGTCGTAGTAAATCTGACCAAACTTGCGAGCCGTGGTTGTCTTCCCAGTGCCTTCAAGATCTCTCGTCAGAAGACTTTACTGGATTTGGGGTGACGAGAAGAAGAGAGAAAGAAAAAAGGATAACATACCGGATGGCCCTTTGAACACAAAATTCATAGGTATGGATCCCCACGGATCAAGTCCCTGAACCCGCATCCCTCTTGCTGTCTTCTGAAAGCCCTGTATCTTGGAGATGATATCTTCGCAACCAATCACATCTTTGAACAAGTCCTGAAGATGGATCGCTGCACTTGATGACCGCTCATGATCCACATCAAAATATTCTGGGGCAAATTCGATGGTGGCTGAAGCTTGCTGCTGCGCTCCAGATATTTCGGACTGCCGGTCTCTGTGGTTCAGTATTGCTTTGGATATTAGATTTTCCACGTCACCACCATTACCGAAATTCAATCCATTCCTAGCTCGTCCCAATAGCTCGACAGCGACTGTCAAAGCGGAGCCGGAAGCTTTCAAGTCACGTTTTTTGAGTTTGAATTGGAGAATTTCCCGTAATTCCGAGTCATTGAAGTCAGCAAATCTGAAGGCCTCTGATAGTTGGAAACGTCGACTTAAGCCTGAATTCGCCTTCGCGAAAAAATCAACCATTTTGTCTTCGTAGCCTAACAGTAGAACAGAACGATCATCTCCAGGGGAACCTTGGACCTCGGCCACAATTGTATCGATGACGCCCGTTCTAAATCTGTCGACGCCCAAGCTGTGCCTTGAGCTAGAATGAAGCATATACGCTTCATCAATGACGAGGACTTTACCCTTGGCGCTTGATAAAATGGCTTTCGTATTAGCTTCCGATTGACCAATAACGTTGCCGATGAAGTCCGCAGGGGTTTTCACAGTTACTAGGACTGTATCAGCAGCCTCTCAATTGAGGCGGGAAGGAAGTGAGAAGTACATTCTCTAATACTGAGCAGCCCGAGAGTCGCAAGAACCCGGCCGAAAAGCTTTGCAACTGTCGTCTTTCCAGTTCCGGCCGGGCCCAGAAACACTCGATTCAGGGGTAGTTGAAGCGGTTCAAGATCTTCGAGCTCTCTTCTGTAATTTACCCCGGCCAAACTGAGCATCGTTTTCAGATTACTTTACCTCCTTCAAACCAATGAGTCTCTGCAGTTCATCCCACGCGGGGCACTGAAACACACTTTGGAGTGGATCTGGACCGATTATGTGCTCCCTGGTGAAGTGATATTTCGAACGACCACCTATCCGTTCACGTGTGATCCAAGCCGCTTGTCTTTCCCTAATCTTTCCGAAAAAAATTTCGACGGCTCTAGCGTTCCCAAACCCCTCTGTTCCTCTGCCACGACCCAATCTGCGAATCGCGATGCGTAAGGAGAGTCCATTGAAGTCATCTTCGACGGTCACAGCCGATTTGCAGAAGGTCTTCAGGTGATTCTGCAAAATGCGCAACAAGCTGACGTCTTCGTAATCCTCGATATGAAGGGTGTACGGAATTCGAGACTGAAGCCCAGGATTTTGACCCAGAAACTTTTCCATAGGCTTTGCATAGCCGGCGAATATGAAGATTATGTTGCCCATTCGGTTGTCGATTTCCGTGAGAAGGAAATTTATAACAGATCGACCGTCTTGTTCCCCACAAAGATGATAAGATTCATCAATAAAATATGAACCGCCTCCATCTCTCTCGAGCTGCTGGAGATGATTTTTCACCTCGCCAATTCCACCATGGGCGAGATTGGAGCCGGTAGTTTCGATGAATCCGTCTCCGGAGACGACCCCTAGATCTTCAAGGACTCTGGCGTAGTTCCGAGCAATGGTCGTTTTGCCTTGATAGATACTCTTAGCAAAGGTCTCAATGAATCCAAAAACGAAAATTACCAGTGCCAGGAGTTCCTAACAATACCAAACCAAAACGCTCTGCTGCCAGGCTGACATTTCGTTGCCGATCAATGTCAACTCTGTATTTCATTCGCAGCATTTGCCATTTGACTTCTTCTGAGCCAATCATCTGCATGATATTGTCCATCCCAGGGCTTCTCGCCTTCTTGCGCGACTTTTAATACTTCCATTCTTTCTCAGATGCAGATGGTGAGTATCTGATTTGAGGTCCGACCCCTCCACTTTCCATGTTCAGAAAGATCTGATATCTTGTGTAGTGAAAAAATGGGATAGTGTGTAGAAATTGTAATGTATGCTTGCCAACGTGTGCTCAGAAGCACGTCTTTATACCGACCTCCCTCACGCCTGCACCTTTCTATTCTGGGGAATTTTGGAACATTCTTGAGGTTACAAAACGTTGAAATCTTCTAGAGTCCCGACGCAGAAGCAATACAGATGTCTTGCGGTAGAGCGACTCCCGCCGAAAACATGTCCTAGTTATTCCCGCGATTTCTAGCATTACCAGGATATATCATGCACTAAAACACAAGAGCGAGAGGGGATCAAAATAGAAGCTCCTGAACCATCGCTTCCTAGATCGGTAGTTGCGCTTTCCTCAGTCACGCTTGCCTCATGTAGCATGAGATAGGACTGATACACAAGCTGCAGAGTTTGGGATCTGATTTTACTCTCTCAAGACTACTTTTGATAGCATCTTCCTTGTCCATACCACTCGGCGGATCAAGCACTTGCCACTAGCAATGTAGTTGATAACTCGAGTAATACAAAGCGGAGAAAATGACATGATGTATTGGAAATGAAATCTCAGGCTGTAATTGAAAATAAGTCGTACTTTCCTTCACGCAAATCAACCGAATCAGACCAGAAGTTGATTTTTAAAGGTCTTGCATCTTGCACTCCCTCACAGGCTTCTGCGCCTGCACTTGAACTGCAGCATATTGTGTATCAACATTCCCGGAATTCCTCGGAAGAACATCGTCTTACTACTCTCCAAGCAATTGGTTACATTTATTGGAATGGCTATTTCCGTGCAGTCTGGAATAAACTCTCTCATAGTGGTGACGATATAAATATTTTCCCACGTCGCCAACGTGCTTTTCGGCGAACATTACGCGTCGCAGGTCCGTATTTCACTACTACTTGGAGTCATATCTTCTAAGTCGACATCAGGGTGGTCGCTATTGTAGCCATCGATGATTATTCGTATTTCAGGTAAAGGGCAGCATATAGGGCGCGTTTTGGGCTCCTGCTAGATCCGGCACATACCTATGTATGTTAGCCACTGATAGCGCCTTCGTCAAAAGCTTCGACTTACAAGTAGCCACTCGCGTCTCTGGTAAATTACCGCATGTTGTTCTTTGAGGAATCGATCCTTGGGCGCTGCTAATATTTATTAATGAAGCGCTAGATGCTGATGTCTCTAATGAAGTCGCGTCGTGTTGGAAAATGCTGGTCCGTGCGTAGAGAACGCTTTGGAAGGCTGCAGCTGCCACCCTACTTGAAACAAGATTTATAGAAATTTCTAAAGTCTTTCCAAATCAATTTAGTCTTTTTTACAGGCTCAATTTCGATTGTCTCAACATCCAAAACCTTGGAAGCTTTTGATAATGAGCGCACGGGCCAAATCTACAATGTTACCTTTTCCTCCGCGCTATGTCCTTGATCTCAACTCCAACATCCAACAACTCTGCAGAGCAGAATCCAGTATTTCCTAGACTAGCAAGACTCTTTCAGTGATATCGATGGCAGCTTCTACATCGCTACTAGGATGACATTCGCTGTAAGCAGCTCCAACATTGACATGCAAGCGCTTTGAAATGCAACACTTTTGGTATATGTCATCGTTTCCATGCCTCTTTTCGAATTACATGCAGAAGGGCGTGCGTGCATCTCATACGATTGGTAAATGCCGGGCAAGGAACCGCAAGCCACAAATTCCCTGTTCGTAACACCACATGGACAGTGATTGTCATGATATTTTTGCGTCATCAATACCCCGCATTCGCATGTTGCAGATAGAGAATATCTGCTTCTGGCTTACTGTTGCTCTTTTTTTCTAGTCGTTGCTTCATGACTCAACTGAGAAAAGCCATCTATGCCTTGGGGACAGATTTTAATGTCGTCGCAAACTTTGTACCTGATTTTATAGGTCGTATTAGCGCTCCACCTTTACAGTATTCCCCTCAAAATCAACGAGTTCTTGTAGTCACTGGATGGTAGAGGGATGGAAAGGCGGTACTAATTTCGAATTTCTCATACTGCCTAGGAAACTCAAAACCCCCCCAGTATGTATGTCGCTTTTTACGCACCGGCATCCTCGGGATCGACCCGCCACCAGCACCGAACGGCAAAGTATGCATGCATTCAGTTCTGTCACCCACCTACTACCCCACCTCATGTGGTGACTGGACAGTTCTTGTGCTACCAGTCTGTACCACAGCAAAGCTCAGACCTTTGAATGCCGGTACGTGGCTCCGTCGAATTAGTTTATCAGCACTCAAGTGGCATGAAATTGCATCCATATCTGATCTCGATCTGCGCTCCGAAAGCTCCGAATCCCTTCACACTGGCTCACCTCTCCCCAAAAGAGAATTTTTCTGGTCATGACACCACCATGTCGCCGACAATTCCGTCCCAATGGTTGGTAAGAATGGAAGAATCGTGATAGAAGATTGGTTCTCGTTTCTTGGATAACCTCATCACACGTTTCCTTCGCAGCTATCGTTGCAAGTCATCGTCCAATTGCGCAAGTGTTGCAACAAGATTGGCGATGCTGCATGGTGCCATGAAGGGAAGAGTCTCCTGAGTTTGCAGGCATGTAAGCAAGTTGGGCAATGAGCAACAGTTTTTGGGATGCCGAATACCGGCATGGCATGACTTCCATTCGACGTTGGATGGGAGGGTATATAGTTTTCTACAACCCCTCCTCTTCAATTGCGACTTATTTCACTATCAGTACAAAGTAGAACGTCTTAATTGGGTTACAAAACAAGCTCCCGCCTCCAAGATGTCCGTCATAATTCAGCGCGCGAATGATGCCCTAAAAATCAACCCAACAGGTAAATAATGAGTCTCTCCTGCTCCAGCCTTGCCTCGTCTCGATTCTTCCTCTCGTTCAAACCCCACGGAAGGGGATGCTAATTGTCGTATCTTACAGTGGGGGACTTCCACCTCTCAACTCATGGATCAGATTAGCTTTGGGCCGTTACAGCAATCTACCTTTTCTTCCTTCTCATCGTTGTTGGCCATGCCTATGCTGCTCGCTCAGGCGAAAAAATATTCCACTACCTCTTCACTATCTCGCTCTTCGTCGGCGCAATAGCCTACTTCACCATGGCAAGCGACCTAGGTAACGTCCCGATCGAAACTTCCACCGGCGATGCAGGAACAAGACAGATCTTCTACGCCAAATACATCAACTGGTACATGTCACCCACCACATTCCCTCACGTCCTAGACTAATACAAGATAGGTTCGTGGGCTGGACACCAATCCTCATCGCCCTTGGCTTGATCTCCGGCGTCAGTTGGGCAACCATCATCTACAACATCGGTTTATCCTGGATCTGGATTTCATCATGGCTGTCTGGCGCCCTCGTCGCGACACATTACAAATGGGGATTCTTCGCCTTCGGCACCTTCTCCTACTTCCTGCTCGCCGCTTCAATTATCCACACCGGCAGCATCACAGCTAGACGCCTCGAGATCAAGAGCAGCTACTTCCTGCTATCGACTTGGCTTGCATTCATCTGGCTGCTCTACGCTATCGCCTACGGTCTTGATGATGGCGGAAACAACATCAGCGTTACGAGCGGTTTCGTCTTCTTTGGCATTCTGGATGTGCTTAACGTTCCTGTCATTGCGTTCGCGGTGTTGTTCTTGAGCCGAAAGTGGGATTATCGTAGCTTGAATCTTTACTTTACCCAGTATGGACGTGTTGCCCAAGGAGGCGAGTTCCCCGAGCGTGAGAAAGCAGTTGTTCAGCCCACGCCTGCACCTGCGCCGGCTGCGGAGACTGTATGAAGTGAAACAATGAGCTGAGCGGGTCTTGAGTAATATTCCGAAGGATTACGGTCGAATTCGCGATGCGGAAGCTTTCGTTTTGGGTGGGTGGCTTCATTCTTGGTGGCAATGTCTGTTTTAATGTTTAATTTTGCTTGTCGTAAGTCGAGTCCTAGTCTAGCTTGTAAAGATCGATACCCCTGGAAATAAAATGTCATTCGTTTCAAAATATTCTCGCTCTCGAGGTTGAAAATAATTGTGACACTCATTCCAATTCCCCCGCCAGCACCTCAGGTGCGGGGGGGATGCATGATCTCCAGCGTCGTGTTACACCCATGAACAGTATAAGAGACAGTGCTATTTGGCCTCGGACTAATCCAAATGTGTCATGAGCTTTAGTGAGCATGTCTAGGTAGCAGTCTTAGTAGTAGAATCACTCAAAGAAGTGAACGAAGAATCTTGAAATTATAGGACCCTTCCATATCTCATTTCTCCTAAGAGATCGTCGTGTAATTTTTTCACTATATTATCTCGTAATACTTCTTGTGGTCAGGGTTTGTACGGAGAGACTATAGAGGTCGTGCGCCAATCTTGATGGTAAATACTATTCAATTGTTGTACATTCTATTCTATGGCGAGTTTTCGTGCTCTGTCTAAGTCTATCCTCAATACCCATTAAAATTTTACTTCCCCATGTATAAACGCCGACCCCGAATAAACCCAGGAAAGAGTCATTACAAATTACTCCAGAAGTAGGAACCCTAACAGGACACATTTCTGCTCTAGCCCACACACCTTCGATCTGTAACCCAGAAATATCTACTCAGCAGTCTTAGACCGCTTCGTCCGAAGCTTCATCAACAAATAAACCAATGCATAGCCACTAAATGCGAACAACACCACAATGCCCGCATCTCTCCACCCATAGTAATAATCCACGATATTAAGCGTAGAGAGGTAATCGGCACCAGTTCTGTATTGGCAGACCTGACAGCTCGACGTAGCATCTGGATTTGTAAGATTCGCTCGCGCACCAGTACCTTGCATGTAAGAGCTCAGGTAAGTCCCACAAGTCTGGTTGGCAGGTGGGTTGAAAGTGGCGAATTCTCTTTCGGAGCAGCGAACTGGGGCGGAGAATGTTGTGAAGGTCAGGAGAGAGCCCATGAGATAGTTGAATGCTTTGATAGATAGTCAGTTGAGAAAATCGGACGCATGGAGGGGAATTACTTACGATTCATCCAGTAAATCCAATAACGCCAAAATGCGGTAATCTGTGCGTATGGCACGAGCACGCCACAGAAGGATACCAAGACTCCGATGATGAGAGGGTTGGCGAGGGACGCAAACACAGCATTGGGAGCATAGGCTGCCACGAACTGACCAATACCCGTGTAGACGAATTCATAGAAAATCATGACAAAAAGTGTGGCACCAGACTTGTTGGAGTCCTTAGGGAAGCCAACGGTGTAATACCAGCAGACGAAGTAGAGAACAGCGCAGATGCACAGGTATGGAAGTTCGGAAACAATGTTGCCGGTGACAAATGCGACCCAGGAATACATCTTTGACTTCTTTTCTCTTGCCTCGTAGATGTCTCGTCGATCGATGAAAAGGGGTTGAAGTTGGGCAATAACACCCGGAGCAACGAAAATGAAATTAAAGACTGTGAAGAGGCGAAGTTGCAAATCCGCGATACTGTCACCAATCATCCAGAACGAGAAGCCATTGAAGAGAGCGGATCCGACGTGTAGTGCGAGCTTGTTGTTGATGTAATCGGTGTTTCTCCAGATTGAGACATTCATACGTTGGGTCACAAGCTTCGTCTGTTGCCAGAGAGGCATGGCAAATTCGTAACCATCGTCGACAGTTCCAGGTGGTTTTGATGCAGCATCGTTGATTATATGATCCAGTTCCTCGACGGTACGCTTGTGTTCAGGCGAATCCAGCCAGATCTTGTTCCAGTCTTTCCCTTGAGACAAGGTTCCGGAGACCACATCGATCATATGTTCGGCGGGGTTAGCATCCTTGGGGCAAGGAGCTTCATAGCGAGAGAAGTATTCCTTGAGGGTGTCGGCATTCTTGCCAATGTCTCCAAAGTACACGGTTTTACCTCCTCTCGCCAATAACAAGAGACTGTCGAATTGGAGGAAGAGTTGAGCACTGGGTTGATGGATCGTTACTAGGACGGCTTGCCCTACGTCTGCCAATTTTCGTAGGAATCTCACAATATTGAAGGCGGCTTGTCCGTCGAGGCCGGATGTTGGCTCGTCCAAGAAAATAAGAATACTCGGCTTAGAGACAAGCTCCACTCCAATCGTCAACCGTTTCCTCTGCTCGACTGATAGACCAGCACCTGCAGTTCCAATGAGAGTGTTCTCGATATCGTGCATCTCAAGAAGATTGATAATGGTATCGACGTATTGGAGCTTTTCCTCTTTAGGAGTTGTTCGAGGTTGACGAAGCAGGGCCGAAAACTCAAGCGCTTCTCGCACAGTTGCCAAAGGCTCATGAACATCGAGCTGCTCGCAATATCCGGCTGAACGTTGGAAACTGATATTGAGGGGTCTGCCGTCGACAAGAATGGACCCTCTTATGGTACCATCGGTTTTTCGCTGAGCAAGAACATCGAGAAGTGTGGTTTTGCCAGCACCAGAGCTGCCCATAAGAGCACCCAACTGTCCGGGTTTGACCCACCCTTGGACATTGTCCAATAGCGTCCTATCTCCAGTGGGTGTTTTTACCGTATATGTAAGGTCCTTCCAGGTGAACACTGAGGTATTTCGAACCAATTGTTGGTCAGAGACCACTGTTTCGTCCGAAGAGTAGCCTGAGCCGGAGACCTTATTCTGTGTGTCGGCTTGCGATTCGGTTGAACCTTGGGATTCTTCGTCAGCTATTAAGTGCTGCGAGTTCTTCTTTGCCTTTTCACGAGGAATAAGAAGTACGCCGCTCTTTCCAGCGTTGGCTTTCCACCCAGTTGTTGAGATGATTGTGATGGCAACGAACAACACCCACCATGCCCTAACAGTGTTAGATACAGGGTAATAAAAGACATGGAATTAGGGGAAACTCACCAAACGATGCCAAAGTTGCGCCAGATGTTTGACACCGAATATGACAGTGAAGCAAGATACTCGTCTCCTGTGACACTCGTAGCGCCGGGCAAAGCGCCTCCAACACCAGCGCAAGCAGAATAGAGGAGATCGCCGTACTCGGGGCCGTTTGGAACCAAATTGGGGCCGACGCAAGGAATTACAGCGTTCTTAAATTCATTGGCCAGGATTCCAGAGAACCCGTATGCCATGGGATCGATCCAGTAGATCCAGACGAACCAAGGATGCATTTGTGGCTTCTGAATCATGTATCCCGTGTACATAATCAAAGCCGAGATTAAGAAGCCGGATACTTTACTAGCACCGTCAAAAGTCGAGAATCCAGCACCGATAGCCCTGAACAAGGCGGTCATACACATCGCCGTTGCGAAGAGAAATATCCAGTAAGTGAAGAAAGCCCCGGCGTCTTGTCGTCTGTAGGTTTTTAGAGTTAGCATTGTCTGGTCTAAGGGAATACGATACCATCGAAAGTTCTTCAAGATTCACTATCTCTCTGCAAATTTCCCATCCAGCATGAGACAATCAGAAAGAATAGCGAACCTTGGGAAATTGACCAAAAACACGGGGGCGGAAAATACGTACAATCCGACCATGAAATACAGCACAACAGAGAAGTGCGAGATCTGAAATAATAGAACCGGAATATCAGCGGCCACTTGTGCTAGACAGAAGGCGGCAGGGTGGAATAAGGCAAAGTTTTTGTGTTTCGCGAGGATAGGGCGGCCAGTGAAAGAGTCAGTAACCTCAGACATAGCCATGAGACTGTTGAACAGTAGAGATAGGAACAATGCGCCAGATTTGACGAAAAGACCAGCCGAATTAGCAGGTGCATTGTAGAATAATGAACCGGCAATAAGGGCTTGAGCGAGAACCGAAAATTGCTTGATGATCAAGCTTGCTTTGTCTCCCCAAAGAATCTGGTATTGGCGTTTGACACAGGCTTTGACCTGACGTCCAAAGGAAACCGTATAGGGAGACTTCTTGGGCAAGCCCTTCGCTTTTTCATGTTGAACGCCGATCCGGAAGTCTTCAGTCCGCTGTTTCGCCACATCAGTAGTAGGGTAGTCATATTCTGCTTCCATTTCTGCTTTGATGCTGGATTTCTCGTATGCCGCTCGAATCTCGTCGGCGGTTCGGGGGAAGCTTTCGAATCCTTCTCGGATCTTGCGCTCCGAAGGGACCGTAACGCCGGTCAGGTAATCACTAACATTGGCCCCGTCATCACAATAGAATCCAATGCCCTCCATGAATGGCCGAGCCTGCTTCATAGGACCGTAGTAAATTTGCTTGCCTTCATCGATGATCAAGACCTTGTCGAATAGGTTGTAGATTCCGTTACCAGCTTGATACAAGGTGACAATAGAAGCAAGGCCAAATATATCGGTGATCGCTCGAACCGCTTTAGTGTACTCAAGAGCGGTGCTGGCGTCTAGTCCCCGGGTCGATTGATCCCAACAGAAGGTGCTTGCTCGAGTTGCCAAAGTTTCAAGAATGCTCACCCGTTTTCGTTCGCCACCGGAAACCCCACGAACAAATTCATTGCCGACTTTCGTATCATGGGTATGGGGTATACCCATCGAATTCAGCAGGAATTCAACATTGTCTTTCTGGAATAGGGCTGGGCTAGCCTTGTCTGAAGGTAGGTTGAATGGTATCTTCAGTGATGTCGCGAAGTTGATGGTCTCACCAACCGTGAGTGTAGGGTAAAAAAGCTCGTCCTCCGTGTTCATCACAATTTGTCCTCGATATTGCTCCGCTTCCTTGGGTTCCATAGTACCAAAATGAATATCACCAGTAACTTTAGCGTATCCATCTCTTCTGTTGGCCAGCATCTTTAACAAGCTGGTACATCCGGCTCCGGGGCGACCAAGTACAAGGAGCATCTCTCCCGGCTTCACACAACCATGGCTGTCCTCAATAATGGTCTTCAACGGCGCCCCGTGTCGTCCCTCTATAATAGCCCGCGGAACGTTGAATTGAGACCCGACATTCTCATTAATGGCTGCATCAGCCCCAACACCCTTCACCGTTAGATTCTTCCAAGTGATCCCAAGTTTTCGTCCCTTAATCTCATCCTTCTCGCCTTGTTTTTGAAAAACGCGAATCTCAGGCATCATCTTCCAGTCGGCGGCCATGCTAATGGGCTCATCTTCGTCCGATCCATCGTATTCTCTCTGAGAATGGCGTCCAGTGAGAACAGAGGTATTGGAGAGAATGCGTGAAATTATGCCCTCACGGGGTTGCGATGCTATTGGGGCGTAGGCCTCTGGCTCGCTCGTCGCCATGGCGGAATCTGCTCCGAAACTTGGAGCTCTGTTTGTTGTTGGATCAAATCCAAAACTTGAAAATAATAGAAGAAAAAATCAATCAGAATAAGGAGAGGGAGAAACTTGGAAGAGTGCATGTATTAAGCACCGACACGGGTGCATATATGAGAGTAGTCAAAACGCCAGCTGGAGAATACCCATAGTCTTACCGGAATCCACATGTCAGAGAAAGTCCTAAAGGCGGTCTATCCAAGAGTCCGGATCCCACCAGATATGATTATTTCCTACGAACAACCCAGGGCAAGCGACACTCACTACTGCTGAACTACTCAGGCATCTGGATCTTCGGGGTCTATTTGAGGCCGACTTGACCGAACAGGATTAGCGGCCCAGAAGCAGGCTCTCTCATCATAGGGTTTTACTGGGCATCTCAGCCGGGATGACGAATGCCAACTGAAGAAAGGGGCAACCACATGTTGTTTTGAGGTCCTGGAGGAATTTGGATTAAAATTGAGGCTTGGAGGGCTTGGGATGATGACAGCTTGATGTGCAAAAGCGGGCTGGTGGGCCCGGCCGCACAATTCGGACTCGCGAGTTTGCCGAACTGCGAGTCTGCGACGCGTCCTTCATTTATACTTTCGTTTGTGCACTAGATATTGCGGATTTAGATGTTCCACGCATTGTGGAACAATTTAAAACCAGTGCTGCCTTTTTGACCACCACGAACCTACTACCGCAGTATGTCTCATATTTCGACGATGGATCAGATATTGCCGCCAACAACATCGTTTGAAGACGGCAAAATGGGCTTACATTAGTCCTATCGATCCCATGTGAGAACGAATAATGTTTGAACGGTAGGAAAATTAGAAAAGTTCCGAAGTGCTGCTTTGCAGTAGGCGGCCCGCTGCCCACTCCTGCGGTTCGTTGCCCTGCCCCGGCTCTCGAGCATTTCGGCAAACCCACCCTCTTCTGTTGGTGTGTGAGAGACCGAATGTAGTCTGGCAACCCTTCCATATTTGAAGTTCTACCTGCGAGTTTAGTTTGGGGCATTGAAGTTCATCCCTCAACTCCCACCAGAGACACACCAAAAATTACACCGGCACGAGAAAACCTCATCCTCATGAAAATGCCATGTTATTGAAAGTGCGAGACTCTCACAAGCTCGCTTTAGCTAGACCAACTGTTCCAAATAAAAAGTCCTCGATGTGCTGGTTGACTTCAGCGGGCTTCTCCCACAAGGCCCAATGGTGAGCGTCAACCTCTGCCTTCGTCAAACTTCTGAACCATTTTTCCATGCCATTAGCCAGTGATGGCGGCAAAGCAGCGTCCTTCGAGCCTGCAATAAAGAGCGCAGGCATTTCGAACTTCAATGTATCCACGGTTGCGGCCAGGTCTTTTTCTTCCTCGAAATTTAGCTCGCCAGTTCGATACCACTGGAAAGTGAAATCAGCATTCCGTTCCCCAATGGCACACCGAGAAGTTTGCTTACATTCAAAGGGCCATGCATTCCATGAATTGTATATCTCTCAACATAGAAATCCATCTCCTCCTTGGTCACCAACGGCGACTGACCAATCTCCGACAGCTTGTCCAAATGGAAACCGTGGCTGACATCAAAAGTAGGTTCTCCATTGGGAGTCTTGCCACCATACAACCCATTCAGGAATTGGCGTAATTTTTCCCCGCCCACAACGTGGGCTTCAACGTCAGGGCCTGCCAGCTGAAGTTGATACTTGAAGTTCGGCAAGACAGTTGCGGGTATGTATTGGGTCCTTGGAGCTCCGAATGGAGTGCAGACAGAGAAGAGCGCAGAAATTAGTCTGGGATATCTCATTGCAACCCGATATACGATTGCTCCTCCCCCTGCGACGGCATTAGTCACGTCTTTTTTAAGGTCGTTATTGAACAGGTGTCTAAGGTCTCAGGAAAGCCAACTTCGGCTTGGGGCGTATGATTTCTGGGACATAAAGGAACGAAATATCATCGAAGCCACTTACAGTCGTGTCCACCGAGAATGATGCTGCTGAGTCCGAGCTCTTTTGCAAGAGCGGCTATGTCGTCTGCGGCACGCTTGTAAGTGTAGAAGCTGGGCGATTCCGGGGCATCAGTGCCGCCATAACCCATCCTATTCTCTATGTTAGAATTTTCTTCCTAAAAATTTATAGACTCTGTGAGATGAAGAAATTTCACAGCCACTTTGACGTTCTAAACATCGATCTCAACTTACATGTCAGGTGCAACAACCCGGAGCCCGAGAGAAGCCAGGAATGGGATTTGGTATCGCCATCCGAAGGACATATCTGGCCATCCGTGGACAAGAAAGACGGTATCAAGGCATTTACCTTGTGGCTCAGTCAGAATGTAGCTGTAAGTCTTGCCATTCAGAACAGCAGTCTTGTGCTGCACGTCGTTGGGGGCGAGTTTTTCAACCATCGTGACGGATCGTAACCTTTGATGATTAATATCTGTGGTATTGTCTACTGGTTTTTCCGAGCAGAGGATTGCAATTTATAGAAAAGTTCTTCGCAACTTTGGGTGGAACTTGGAAGTCGCGATGAGGGGCCTGCGGCTGATGGACCCGCCTACACGCAGCCGCACCAATTCACGCAAAACGAGCCTCGGCTTGCCAGCTCGTGACTCTCTTGGGAGGTGAATTCTTCACGGTTTCTTCCGAGTTTTGCTCGATTATCCATTTCTTTACAATGCTGCCCCGTGTATCGCACGATCTTGAGATATTCACTTGGCAGTTTTATTGGCCGCGGAACATAGACTTCACCAGGGTACTCCCCGGAATCATGTTCGGACATGAATACTCGGAAAGCAGTGCACAAGCTATTTGGATTTTATTTGGCCAAGTCTACATACAAGACGGCCACGGATATCATTCCCATATACGAAGTAAAGGTCCGGACGCCGATTACAAGCCCTAAGTCGTACAAGAATTGGTGCTGCAGTCAGTAAATGACTGTGTCCTCCTCGTTCTCAACAACTACCTCACCATTATGCTCTTCCAGAGATTGTTTTTCCCTTATGACCTGGTCAGACTGATTCCCTTGTACAGGAAGTAAATTAGTAGTATCAACTAAAGCTGTAGAAACGGACGGAGACTCGGCATGAGGCTCACCCACCGTCTCCTGGGACGTGATGTTATTAGCTTTCTCTTTCGTAGATGGCTCTTCCTCTGATGCTTTGGGGTAACGAGCGTAAAATTCTTCTACTTCTCGTTCGATCAGAGCTTCAGCTTCGGCGATCTGATCTTTGATACGTTCCTCCTCTTCGGGGCGTAATTCCCATGGCTTATAATACTAAAGACTCCCGTTAGCCGCAATTTGTTGGGCTATGATATTTGGTACACACCAGTTTCGGTTTGGCTTTGGTAGTCAGACATTGTGCCATGGCCAGCATGTTTGTGTGTCTAATCCGCATCTAATAACAAATTAATTTCAGGCTAGATGAACCAGATTGGGAGAACATACCGATTGCTCGTCGAATTTAATTTGCTCGGCCTTTCGAACGGTCTTCAAGTCTGCAAGTCTTTGCGCCCTTCGTCCTTCATCTTCGGCCTTCTGCTGTTTAGCTTTTTCCCGTTGGCGTTTCTCGATCTCTTGCCGTCGCTTCTGCTGCCCGTTGGATGTACTCTGGCTTAATGTACTTAGAAGTCCACCAAACAATCGCTGACCGCGCTTTCGTTCTTCTTGGATGCTGTTCTTGCGTTTCTCCGGACGAGAATTCTCGGTATTCTCTCTTGGGCTTCCGTCTTCTATCTTGATGGACGACCGTCGGCGCGTTGGAGACGGTCTCCCTGGCTCCTCTTTGATCTCCTCCTCGATCTTGGGGCGTTTGGATGTGGATTCGGGCTCTGACGACTGCCGCCTCTTTGCGCCTGCTGCTGGCGACTTCGGTGCTTCCGGCGCTGAGTCTGGATCTGGGTCTGGAAGAACGACCGCGGATGCGATGGGGCTGCGCATAGAATTAGCAAGCTCTCCCTATAAAATTGAATAGTTACATACCCAGTGCCGTCTGCCATGTCGATGCGCCTCAATCAATTACACACCCTAAAGCACATGAAGACGTTCATCGAGGCTGCTCGAAATTCCTATTCCTATATTACCCCAAGGTCGCTTCCTAATTAGGTACTAGCGCGGTGGCTTACAAAGCAAAAATGCGGCCGAGTTCTGGTGGCGGGCGCGGGCAAAGCTTTGATATCAAAAAGTTCAGGCTGTAACTTCAACTCTTCCCCAAGTTTCCTCGACCTCCAAAACTTTACATCTCGAGCTTTACAATTTCCGAAAAATAAGTCAAATAGTTATCTCCAGTTCTCACGAGATCAACAGACTGCCAGAATGTCTCGCCATCATCCGTAAGTCCTAGCCAACCCCGCCCCTCCACAATTTAGAAGCTCCGTATTTCTTTATACATGTGCTGACTCTCCCTTCAGCGATCTCGTTATGTGCCGCAAGCAATCCGGCACTCATATTGGACGTCTCTGCGACAAGTGTGACGGCAAATGCCCAGTCTGCGACTCCTACGTGCGACCTACAACTCTGGTCCGCATCTGCGACGAATGCAGCTTTGGAAACTATCAAAATAAATGTGTTGTCTGTGGTGGCGAGGTATGTCCCCCCCCAAAATCTGTCGATAAGGGCCTCTACTAATCTTCTCAGGGTATTTCCGATGCCTTCTACTGCTTTGAATGTACGCGACTGGAGAAAGACCGGGATGGATGTCCGAAAATTATAAATCTGGGCTCCTCGAGAACCGACCTATTCTACCAAAAGAAGAATTTTAGGAACCAATAACGAGAAGGGAATGTTGGGGGCGTGCGAGTACTGGCTGTGCAGTGTTGATTCACACCAACATCTGCCATATCATCTGTCATGGGATGCGCCCGCCAACTTTAGAAAATCAGAAAAGACTCGAGAAACATTGGAGATACGAGATGATCTTTCGGAGGCAGAACGAACAATTATTTCGGGCGCATAGCGTTGGAGTTCAGGAAGGGTATTTGGGCAAAAATGGCGTCGCAAAAAGGAACATGTAACGAACCAGGAACCCCTAGAGCCATCACACGAACGAGTTGGCCTACTTTTCGACCTCAACCTTTCTGGTTAATTGTGGATATGAATCTCAAGCGGAACCGTGACGGTTCTGTCGAATCTTCCCCTAAACATACTGGGCCCCCACCAAACGTCACCTAGTGGTGTAGTCGCACAGCACATGATATCTACAACCATTGTTGATGGACCAGACCATGATGCGCATAAAATCAACCTACAATGCGTTTCCTATCTGCGTGCATTATGCCTATCTCCTTCGTTTCTCCCATGGCTTCGATGTATACATCCATTTCCAACCCTCTTTATTTCCGCCCGCCATTCAGAAGAATGGCCCTCCTCCAACGAGTCTTTAACTTAAACCTTTCCAAACCACCAGTAGCCCCAATCTCAACACTGACTCCTCATGACCGATTCATCCTCCAAGAATGCATTCTGCACCTGCGCACCGAAATCACTGCCCTCGAAGACCGCATTAATACCTCATTTTCAAACATATCTACCATAGCTCGCTGCATCAATAGCATAATCACCCATCTCCACAGGAACTTTTACGTTCACCGCTACGGCATCACTCAGCAAGAGCTACAAAATGTAATCTTAATTCTAGGAGAGAAGTACTCGCGCAAGCCTTACAAAAGCAACACGACACAGCAATTTGCCAATCCGGCGCTCGAGGCACTTGCCACGAGTGGAGAAGCTGCACTTACGTGCCAGCCAAAGGGCGCCCAAAAGAAGCAGACATTGAAGAGAAATAACGTGTTCTCATTCCCATTTTCGCTGGCATCGTCCGATTTCATGCCCATGCCTATGGTGAGCGAAGAGGGTAGGCTGAATGCTGAGCTTAATGTGCTGGTTTTGAAGAGAGCGGAGATGGGAGTTGAGGCTGATAGGCTGGAGGGGATTTTGGTCTTCTGGGGCAGTGTGTGGGAGGATATTGGGTGTGCGGTTAGGGTTAGCAGGATCAAGGAGAGTGACAGGGAATTGGAGCGGAAGTTGGCTGAAGGAACGCTAAGGAGATGTGATGTCGTGAGGACGGGGATTTTGAGGAAGGAGGTGCCCATTAGGGAGATGCTCAAACGGGTTGTGGAAAGCACTAGGCTAGAGGAGCAGGAGGAGCCTATGCTTGGGAGATGTGATTCGGCTGTTGGGTTTGAACTGGAGGAGGAAAGATATATTGACTGCATTTCATGATCACGTTGACGAGTTGCTAGTTAGTTACTATTTTTAATGGCACTATATGAAATTTGAAGCCTATGAGCCACAGATCCAGATGACTTGGGAGGTGGTTTATGCCTGACCTTCAACTACCGGAATCCAGTGGGGGTTGTAGGCTTTTGGTCCCTCCAAACCCACAACTCCTTATACAAGCCTAATGAATTCCTGCCAAAATAGACCTTCGGAGGTAATTTCACCCACTCCACGAAACAAATTCCGGAAAACTGCTCTGCACCAACATCTGGATACCATTTCGCACTGACGAATATCTTTGGTCTCCATTTAGGGATGGGAATTACTTTGTACTCCTCAGCTGTGAGTGTCTTGTAAGCTTCAGATTGATGGTTTTGAGTCTTGGAAAGTAGGCCTGGAAGAGAACAGGCTTGGACTTACGGATTTCACCGTTCTTGACTAGAAGCGCCCTGGAGCTGTAGTGGAAGCTCTTGTCGCTAATCTTGAGTATGACTTCGGTGGGATTTTCATTGGGGGTGAGGCTTATGCTCTGTGGCATGTTGAGTAGAGATCGAGTATCGTTCAAACTGTGCGGTTGATTCGATATGCTGGACGCTTGTACAGATTGGTTGGACAAACGGCAAGATAAGTATTTCTCTAAATTTTGGTACGTCTAGGTTGACAAGCTCCATTCACCAAGATCGATGATTCAGATCCAAATATATGTTCCTGCTCCTCTCCCAGAATATCCCCGGAATACCATGCCCTTCAGCGCCGCTCCGTCTCAACTTCTACGTCCATGCCTCTTTAGCCTCTTTCAACGAATATTTCTTTCCAAAACCCAAAGAAGTTCCTCTCACACCTACACAACGTCAAATGATTAGCGTCACTCCCTTGAAGGTAATTTCAGAGAGTCTATATCCACGCTCCGCTGGGCCAAAAAAGCGGCACTGAATAGTGCCGCTTTTTTGGCCCAGCGGGAGTCACCCAACAACTGTAGAGACGCAAAAGACATACCATATCTTAACAGGTAACACAACCTGACGACACAATACCGACCCATTTGACAACCTCCAATAGAATTTCGCGCTCTTCTTCCACCTCGGAATCTTCAAGATCGCCACACGCCCATCACATAAGACGGGCGGGTCATCCTTTCTGACCTCCAAGAAAAGTGGGTGCTCCTCGACTCGCTTGTGTCCTTTCCCAATAGAATTCTCCTCCTTCGATTCTCGAGGTAGAAGTACGGAGCGTGGAATGTAGTAGAATTTGTTTTGACGAATGCTATACACTAGCTCTAATTCAAGAGGTTTCTCTGGCTCTGGCTCATCGGCGGTGACGGTGTCTACTCTAAAGCTTTCCGGATATTCTCTCTATTCGTGGATACGATATTTGAGGGAAGTCGTCGCGTTTGGGCGTGATCTTCAATGACTGGTACGGTTGCCGAAGTCGGTGGCTCAAAGGTAGCTTTGGCGCGTATTTTCCTGATGGTACCATCCTTGATGTAAGATTCACCGGTCTGTCTTTGCGGTTCTGTGGGTTTTTGTTGTAGGCTTCATATTCGGCGGTGGTGGTGAAATTGGAATGTTCCTGAAGGCGTCTGCCGATTGTTGAAAGGAACTCGGAGGGTCTTTCTTGGTAGTTGTGGGCCGTGGAGGCTTTCCCGGATACTGATGAGGCCATTTTTGCCATAAGAGCTGTAGAAGAGTCAGACTTGATGTTTTGTGGGTAGGAAAGAAAGGAAGATCTTACAGCAGAATACATTGATAAGTTGCCATTCTTTCATCTTCTAGTCACTGGTGAATCCAGCTTGCTGATAAGGTCATTTCCACGAGTATCGAGGCCAAAAGGCTGATTGTGTTCGTAACGCATTAGACGATATAGATTGATGTATGAAAACTGGTCTACCTCCTTCGAGCTGGTCCCCAGCTCCAGATATTTAAGCCTACTTTTGTTCCAGACTTCACTGGGAGGCCAGCATGAAAAGTTTGCTCATAGCCTCTACCATCTGGCCCTAAATTTTCCCAGAAGATTGCGTTGCCTTTGATGGGCTTGAAAGTGACTCCAGTGTCGTCGCCATATTCACCATCCGGGCGGTTATTTCCACATTCAAGAAACTCGCACCACCTTCCTTTCTGGACATTAGGCATTTTGATTCTTGGGAATTCGGTTCCTAAAAAAACATTAGTAAATAAATGTTTTGGATATCTGACGTGCTGTGGATGAATGTCAAGTGGCTTGTTTTCGAGCGTCTGCTTCATGGGGCCGAGAAAGAATTTATAGGATAAGGTAGATTTCGACCTACCTCCACCTTCACAATCAGCATCGACGTACACCATAAAGGTGCTTACACGATCTGCTTCTCTGCTTGCACCACTCCAGTCGAAATGGTGCCTGTAATGGCCTCCTATTCCATAGCGTTGCGTTCTCAGTCTCTCGATGTGAATGTCCGGACGCCAGCCTTGGAAGTCTCGGGCACGGTGCTCAACGCAACGAACGACATCATCCCTGTCAATGAGAGCAACTTCGGAGAACCGAATTTCCTTTTGGATTGATGTTTCAGCGCCAGTCGAGACGGTTGACGGGGCGAACTTGTCTTCACTGTGAGATAGGTCAGCTGCTACCCACGGATCGAACAAAAAGTCACGAATGAAACATCGAAAATAGAACCATGGGATCGCAGCACGGGGGATGCAGATGGTACAGGGAGCTTCTTGGCTGGTATTGGAGAAGTGTTTGGGGAACGTGCTTCAGAGTTGCGGCATACAAGCCTAAAATAGTCAAGATGAACACACAAAGTATCTCCTCTTACAGTCAAGCAATACTGGACTCAAGTGGTTTCATTTGTCATTGGATAGGTGGATAAGTACCTACCTAATCTTTATGAGATGAGCAGATTCATCTACACTGAGAAAGTTCTCGATGTAAATAATTAAGGGTTCCTGAGATAGAATAAACGTGTTGTAGCTGTGCGGCGCACAAGACAGGGGCTCGTTTGTGGCAACAAAAGAACTGTTGAAAACAGCCTGCCGGTCCAGAGGTCGAGAAGTCTCCGACGGGCCAAACAAGAACTGCGAAATGGGCAGCCAAACAAGGATGTAGAGCGGGAGGAGAGCGGCAATGTATCCCAGCATCGTGGTGGTGATGACTTGGCAAAATGCAACGCGGAAGGATGTAGATGTACCGGTGGTGTTGATGCCGACTTGATGGTTGATGAGACGAATCCCACCTCCGCCGTGGCTTGGCAGGGGTTTCACATATTGGGCTGCACGTGATTATTCGAGCTCCTGTGACAATCTCAATCTCCCCGCCCTTTTCCTTCCATTCTCCGCTACCAAGAGCTGCCCAAGACTCTCCATCCCCAACTCCCCAAAATCCAATCTGCGTCCAAGAGAGCATCTCGCCGCCGAGTGTCGCCCAGTGTCGCCCAGTGTTGCTTCGTGCTCATCCCAAGAGAGCTTCTTCTCCATCCGAGCCTTAACCCTGTGAGGAAATCAGAGGAACATTGGAGACGCCAAGTGCCGTTGACGGCTTATGCAACAACTTCAGACCAGTGCCGAGCATTGGCACCGTCGCAAACCCCCGAAACTGCAAAAACTCGACGTTTCTAAACGCCGTTCACACCGTGCCTAAGCTTTGACCAATGTTCTCGGCCATCTCTTGCCATCTTGGCCGTTGCGTACGCACTCCTAATCCGTGGTCTTGTCCAGTTATGCCCTGATTCTACCCCAGAGCGACAGTGATGAGTGAGACCTACGGGCAGGATTGGCGTTTCGCCATCCATCTATACCCTAGTATCAATATTTGCCTCGATGGAAGATGTTCTCACGTTGTCTTAATCCGGTTCTAGTCAGCGAAGGACTTGGAACATGTCAATTGCTTGGGCTCTTTCATCCGATTTCTTGGTATTTTTGGGGTCATTTCGCTCATGCTATAAGAAGTTGAGATGACCCGCAAACGATCTTTTCTTCTCCAGCTGCGCTCACATTCATTTCTACACCATCTCAAGAAGCAAGTCTTCTCTTAGTCGCACAAAGTTTAATCCATAATCTCCATTTCAAAAGCCAGCTTTCGATATTTTGACCAATTACAATCTTCCCATATCCATACAAACATCTCGATAACAAACTAGTCGCCATCATGCAGTACTCATACGCATTCCTCGCTCTCCTCTCTGCAACCTCTGTTGCCGCCCTACCTTTGAACATCAATCTCGGTGCCTACTCCCCCGCCTTGGTGGTCGGTGATGGTGAAATCTCATTCGGGGGTGAAGAGAGCGCTCAGAACCTTGTCAATGCACTCAGTGGAGCATCCCAGGGCACCGAGGCAGCTGCAAACGGCCTCACTCGCGCCGCCGCAGAGGAAGCTACCCCGGCGCAGACCCCAGACACCTCAAATCAAGAAGAGGAGCCAACTCCTGTAGTCATTACTCCATCAGGCACCACGACCCCCATCCCTTCAGGCCAGGGCATCGGCAGAGACATCGAGCCTCGCATTCCGGAACCCGAGCCAGAGAATACCGCTACTGAGGTGGAGAAGAGAGACATCGCTGGCTTCAATGCTGCTTTGAACTTCGCCACTGGAGCATTGAAGACCAGCCCTGGCGTACAACTTGGAACCGGCGCAGAAGGCTCAGGTGTTGGCATCATCGTTGAGCCAGGAGTTGATAGTGGAAAGGCTGCCGCTCCGGCTGCTGGAGGAGAGTAGAGGCATGGGGCGAGTTTGACACCGATGACTCGTTCTCTTGGTGGCAGCGATGGTGAATAGAGTCTTTTTGTATTGCTTCCAGGTCAGGACTAATTCGAGGCAGCTCCAATGGCGCGCCAAGCAAGGATCGTCGGGGACTGGGAGGTTGGTGTTGATGGCGTGGATTTGAATTTAGATGGAGATATTGAATAAACTATTGCTGAGATTAAGCCATGAGTGGGGTCTGAATGTTTTACTTGTATTGCCATAGATGATAGAACAATGTATCACCTCAATACAGTGAATTTCGGCCGAAGCCTCGCATTTTGTGATTCTGATCTAGTATTCCTGATGTAGAGACAATATTGGACCTGAACACAGACATCGTACTGACCGGCGTGGAAAATCTCAAATATGTCATTCAAAATAGGGCTTTTTGGATCTGTAACAATGTCCCTGTACTGTACCACCAATACCATACTGAAATCACCGAGAGTGAAAGGCAAAGCACGATGAACTACTCTCGCCAAGCCATAACGCGACCTCGCCTCGAGCTCGCCACAACTTCACAAGCATTTCCCCACAACCCTCATCAATTTGGCATACTCTTTGACCTCTGGGCAAACACCAAGCATCATCTGCAGCGACAAGACTGTCAAGGAAATTGGCGGGCTGATGGCAGGAGATCTGATCCACTCCTCAACTCAAGCTTCTCCAAGAGATTTGTCACTGCTTTTCATCGGACAGTGCTTGAGGGTTATCTGGTCCGAGTCACCAAAACTATGCATCGCGTCAGGAGCAGTTTACAAATCACGGCACCCACTGGTATTGGAGGCTCAAAATCCTCCGTCTTGACGTTCATATCCTGACCCTAGGATTCAAGCCAGAGCCTGACGGTACGTGAAACACGGTCCAAGGTGTATCTGCCTGAGTACGAAGTAGTTTTTGGAAGCTTTTCGATTCCCTAGAAGGACCGTCAGCTACTAGCCTGCTTTTTGATGTGGTGCATCAGGCGCCTGGTTCATACTGCCGCGAGCCCTCTAAGGTAATTCCCTGGCAGGATTTGTATCTCGCAATTCATGAATCATGACCCTCATGGTCCACTGGTCTTCCAATGCCCGAGATCGCGATCTCAGAATCCTGCGCGAATATCATTGTCGAAACTGTCGCCAGGAGACTTCATGCCAAAATGACACGAGAAGTTAAGTGAGATGCCAGTCTATCAGCGTGAATGCTTTGGTGCAGTGTCAACGCAGCTATGGGACTGTGGGTGCGTGCAAGAATCGATATCAGACTGCCTTCACAATAATACCTCAGTCACAAATTCTTTGAAGACTTCAAGCTCCCTCTCGCTCTCTCATTGAGTACTGCATTTCACTTGTCAACCTTGACTTCATAGTGGTAGTCCATCATCTGGCATTGCGCCTTCCCTCTACGCGTGTAGCTCAATCATTGTGTACCTAGGTATGTCTTAAAATCGCTACTTCCGATGACTTCTCTTTCCTTTGCCTCGACCGTTTTGCAAACATCTCTTTGCTCAACCACTGCATTTTTCTAGCCGACGTCGCCAGAGCGCAATAATACCTTTATTCTTTTTTTAGACATCATTAAGCCGTAGGTATGAAGTTTCAATGGCTTGCGCTCGCCACAGGAGCTTTGGTGAGCCAGGTGTTGGCAGCAACAACGTTCAGCCCGGCACGACCTCCAGCAATTCCCCTAGCAGGTGTGTCACTTCCGATCTACTGCTGAGCCATCTAACATCGGAATACAGTGAAATCACCGTACATGAACACATGGCTCGAAGTTGGCGGCGATGGAGGATCGGGAGGCAATTTGGCTGGGAGCTGGCCGTAAGTTACTTAATCACTCCTTTTTGTAGCACAGGATACTGATTATGATACAGGCGTTTCTGGGCGTAAGTTCAACCCCACAATCACTTTTAGAAGCGACCCATTAGCTGACTTCTGGGCAAGAGGACCACAACCAGGCCCCGTCGCAGGTCCCAAAGGTGCCGTTACTGGCTGGGCAGGCTTGATAAAGGTTGATGGAGAATGCTATACATGGATGGGAGCACCAAACATCAACGGCAACTTGCCTACGAATGCTGAACAGACGAGCTTCGAGTATACGTCTCAGCGATCGACCTTTATCATGACGGTTGCAAATAAGATATCGATGAATGTGACGTTCATTTCGCCCATCACGCCAACAGATCTAAAGAAGCAGTCGATCATCGGCACCTACCTTCAAGTCACCATTGCTTCGATCGACGGGCTAATGCATGCGGTTCAACTCTACGCGGACACTTCAGCCGGTATGTGCATGCAGATCTTTTCCCTAGCCTTTTTTTTTTTGGTGAACAGGAGTCCTCAGGGTGTGTTATACTATATGGGTGGAATCCGTTGAGGGATTTCTCTGGCTTTCGAATGGTTTTTTTGAATTACTCTGCTTGCCTTTTGCAGTTCATCAGGCTTAAGGAACCAATTTGGTGCAAATCCTACTCTTTCTCGTACTGACTTATTCAGAATGGGTTTCTATCCACAATACAGACATTGTCGAATGGAGGTACATCATGCCCAGATTCTCACAGGGGACTTGAACTGACACTATTTAGTTTTTCGAACGAAAATGGCGTTGCGAGTCACCGGTCCTGGCGCCAGACGCAAAGTGAATTCAATGAAGATTATGCAGATGACGCTGCCCATGTAAGCAACTCTGGGTCTTTGTTCATATGCTCCCCAGTCACTTTCAGTTTCATTTTATGTACTCCAATTTACTCAATATATTTCTCAAAGAGGAAATAACACTCCCGAAACCTGCTTGAATGGGAAATTACTGACTCTCCTGTGTTGCAGTGGGGATACTGGTTGGCAATACTCTCCTTTCATAATCTTCGTCTCACTGATTTCATATAGGTATTGGTCTACCACTTCAGATTCTTCAATGACCTATCAATCTGGAAGTGATGTTACCGTGCGACAGAATTTCCTCTATAACGGCAGCCTACCAAACACGCAAGATAGCAAATACAGAGCAATCGATGACAACTTTCCCGTCTTTGGCTTTGGTAAATAATACTAAAATCCAAGAATTGAACAGTGGCTGACGTTGACGTAGCGAATGATCTTGGAATCGTTGGAAACGGTCCTGTCACAACACTGTATACTATCGTCCACGCTCAGCAAAATGCCATCTATTTTAATGGCATAAGCGGCTATGTTCCAGTCCCCTCTCTCTGGACAAGTTACTTCAGCACTGATCTTGATATGGTTGAATTCTTCTACAAGGACTACCCCACCAAAGTCGGAGCCATTGACCATGTCTTCGCGGTGGACTCGCTCGCGGCTGGTGGCCAGGACTACCTTACGATCACGTCGCTTTCAGCACGACAAGCTTTCGGCGCAGTTCAATTATGTGGAACGACCGAGAAGCCGTACCTGTTTCTCAAAGAAATCAGTTCTAATGGGAACACCCAAACTGTTGATGTTATTTTTCCAGCTATGCCGATCTTCCTTTACTCAAACCCGATTCTAGTCAAGTACCTTCTAGATCCCTTGTATGAAAATCAAGAAGCCGGAAAATTCCCTCAGCAGTATAGTATGCACGATTTAGGGGTAAGCTACCCTCGAGCGGTTGGACATACCACTGGAGATGGAGAAGAAATGCCCGTCGAAGAAAGCGGAAACATGATCATCGCAACTCTGGCTTACGCCCAGCGGGCCTCAGATACCGCCTACCTTTCTCAACACTACCAAATCATGCAGCAATGGGCAGGATATCTGACAAATGATGGCCTCGTTCCTGGTCCGCAACTTTCCACTGATGATTTCCAACCCGGCCCGCATCTCAGCAACCAAACGAACCTTGCCCTCAAAGGAATCATTGCAATCGAAGCAATGGCCGAGATTGCAAGACTCATTGGAAATGATGCGGATGCAGCAAGATATTCCATGATATCGCATGATTATATCACGAAGTGGCAAGAGATGGCAGTGGTTACAGACGCCAATCCTCCGCATACGAACCTCAATTACCAGGATAGCAGCTCTCACGGTAGGATCGTTCTATTGTCCGGACTGAGTTGAATTAACAAAACCCTAGGTCTTCTCTACAACCTTTATGCCGACAGACTCCTCGGCCTTGGTTTCGTCCCCCAATCGATCTACGACATGCAAAGCAAGTTCTACCCAACAGTAGCGGAAGAATACGGCGTGCCGCTCGACACGAGAGACTTCGGCACGAAATGTATGTCTTATCCCTCTCATATACTCTGTAACAAAACTAACACCTCGACAGCGGACTGGGAGATGTGGTGCGCAGCCATCGCATCCCCCTCCACGAAATCCATGTTCATTTCCAAGCTCGTTAAGTGGATTAATAACACGCCTACAAACCGTGCATTTACAGATTTGTATGAAACGCGCACTGGAGAGTAAGTTCCAGCCCCAATCTTCAGAGAGCAGGATAGAACGAACACTGATTGGCGCAGTTTTTCACTGGGGCAGTTCATCGCACGGCCGGTTGTAGGAGGGCACTTTGCGGCGGTTGCGTTGAATGGGGCACCGATGAATACTGGCGTCAAGCAGGCGAAAGAATTTGACGCTTGAGTGAAGTAAGAATGAACAGTAGTTCACAATTTGTAATGGGAGTCGGTAAAGAGTCACTGTTCTGATACAAAAGGAAAATTTTTATCCCCAACCTGCATTCTATTGCTTGTGAGACTTTCGCTCCTCGTTGAAACCGCATGCCGACGTTCTAGAGATACAGATGGCCGGTCGTCAGTGCCCCAAGTCACTTGTTATCGATGGATAACTGTTGGAGAAAGGGAGAGTAAGATTGGTGTCGACTTCTAAGTATCTATCTATGTAGGGGTCTTGGGGTCACTAAGCTGTGTATTGGTATTCAAGACTTGAGGCGAGAATTTGTACAGGGTACAACGAGAGGACCACCTTTGATCGAAAACAAACAGACGCTCCGCTATTGCTCAAAAGCCAAAGAATAATGTTCCAAACAGTCGTAGATGATTATGCCAATTTGTGGACTCGAACTAGTATTCACTTTCCACTAGTACGTCCTCACCCCCTATCTGACCGCTCAGCTGCTTTTCAAAGATGTCGGCTGCTTGCTCTTGAAAAACTCGAGTAGTGCCGAGTGGGTTGCTCGTCGGACCTAGGCCGTAGTTTGGGGTCCCTGGGGCCATCCCAGCAGAGACCACAGATCCACCTGCAGAAGTAGACGCAAGACCGGGGTTTGGTGATTGTGAACCCGCTATGTAGAAGAAAGGGTTAGCTTTGCATCTTCGGGGTTATTCTGAAGGGCGCGTAACAATGCGCCAATAGTCGTGGGATGTTCTGAACCTCTTACTTACCTGGGGTTGGCGTGTTACTGCTCAGAATGGATTGTTGGTTGCCTGTGAGTGGATCTGGTTGAATTGATGGAAGCTTTTCTCCCTCGTAGACCATAGGTTCGTCCTCGGGTTCACCATTTGAGTTGGATTGTTGGTTACCTGTGGGTGTATTTGATGGAATTAGAGGAATTTCTACTGCCTCGTAGACCTCAGTCCCGTCCTCGGGTTCATTGCTTGAGTTGGTATTGGGGCTACGCTGCGGGACCGAACCGATCGGATCATTTTCTGGGCGGATTTTCATAACAAGGTCGTAATAATCCTTACAGGCTTCGGGCGTCCTGTTTGGGAAATGGTCTTGTTGAATTTCAGGCCAGCTCTTGTTCTGCGCCAGTTCTGATCCGATCGTTTGAACATCGGCGGCGGACCACACGCTTCCTGGAGAATCGGTTGCTGGATCCGAGGATGTCGGCTGTACCTCTGCGGACTTTCCTTCATTACGGGCGCTCTTGCGCTTCTTCCCACTTGCTTTGCGTTCTGATTGTTGAGTATCACGAGGCTTCTTCGACCCTGATGGCTTGTAGTCATCGTCATCGTCGCTTTTTCGTTGTCTCTGCAGGCCGTTAGTCCTGTGCCGGGACGCAAAATCGGCAAGACTTACTTTGGCTGAGGCTCGAGTCTGTCTCATTTTGACGTCCGAACAGGGCTCTAGTTCAAGCAAGAATGATAATATTCGAGTGGAACGATGAAGGCTGAAATGATTGTACCAAAAGCTGTTGGAGATGGGGACGAAGAGCAGGGATGCCGAGAGAGAAAGAAGACGTAGAGCACTAAGGTCGTGCTTGCCATTTGAGAATGCTATGAAAACATTTCATCGAGATAAAGTAAAAATATAATACGGTACCTAGTACCTTCCCTCTTAAACGTAGGAATCTTCAGGTTTAGACGACGCACATACCTAAGAAACAGGATATATTCCAAATAAGAGTATTTCATAGTTTAACAGAAACACTCACTTCAGATTGACCACGTACTAGGAATTCTTTTTCCCTTGATCAGTACAAAAATTGATATATTCATATAAGCCGAAGCTCCAACCTTGATGGGTCCATCCCAAACACCGTTATATCCTTAGTTTCATCATATGATACAAACAATACACTGTCATCACAAAACTCGCGTCGAACTCGCCCATCAAGTGCCACCACTGCCACTCGCGCCCCCGGATGCCCCCGCAACTCTCGCTTCTACTCTCTCTCTATGTTGTCGATTCTTCAAATGAATCTCGAAATTGCCGACAGTCGTTTCGGGACCGGGGGTATATAGTTTGCCGGGACAATCGTGACACCGTATCCGGGGAAGATACATGTATTTCACGTTTTCTGGAAGAGGCTGTCCTGCCGGTGGAGCTGGACAGGGGAGTTCCGTCGTTGAGTTGACGGCGGAATACCGCATTACGCCCTCAAAGCGATCTGAAGGGTATGTGGTAAGGAGAGCTGTCAGACCAGCTTGCAGCCAGCTCGGAGGTGCAGGCTAGAAATGTGTTGGTTAGCGAGATGTACTGAATAATGAAACACTCGGATGATGGACAATAGCTGAGCAGCTGCGCGGAGTGGGATAGTGGTAGCTTTACGAAAGGATTGAAAAGATGGAATTTGACTTACAGGAACATGAGCAGGCTGGCCAGGACCGGGTGGTGGTGGGGCATCAACTCGGCCAATTTGGCCTTGTGCGGCTGGGGTTGTTGGAGGTTGCAATTGCTGATTCTGTGTCCCGGGAGTTGAAGGGGGACCCATTGAGCCCGGAGCTGGAGTTGGAGTACCAAGAGCAGATTGTGAGCGATTAAATGATGGCGTCTGTTGTATATTCGCAGGCCGGTTGCCAGCCTTTATTTCCCGCATTAGCTTCCGATACTTTTCTCTCCCAATCTTCAGCTTGATGATCAGCGATGGAGTTTCCATGCTCTCTTCCCGAGCATCACGGCCGACGAATCTTCTTGCTGATGTTCTTGTCTCGTGGTGATGCAATATCGCGGCCTCGGGCGTTTCTGATCTCCCGATATTGGCCATTCTTTGCTGCGCTGCTGTGGCGGCTCCCCGCATGCCTCTGGTCCTTGCGGTACCCGAGAGTAGATTGGACATAGCGGGAGATTCTGGAGATGAATCTTCGCTGTCCGACGACTCGGAAAGATCTCCGTCTCCTTTGCCTGTAGCGCGTTTTCCTCTCCCGGATGCCCCGCCCACTCTCTTGTATAATCGGCTCTGGTCGACTGTGTCTGCGGCTCCAGGAAGGACTGACGAAACAACGAGAGTGCGTACAGTCCGTTGCCTGTCTTTAAGATCCGGCAACGTTGGCCCCCCTCTTCTATTGACTGAGCGTTTCTGCCTCCTCTGCTCTCTGGAATAAACGAGCTCGCTTCTCTCTAGATCTACCTCATTCATGACATACAAATACGGTGCATAGTCTCTAGCTTGTTGCTGTGGTCGAAGGACCGTCGTTATGGGGGTCGGGCAAAAGGCATTAATCAAATCGGAATCCTCCAAAGGTCGGCCATCGAAAGGATGCCCAACGATATATAAACTCCTCGTGAACAGTTGACACTGTTCCCGGATGCAATGCGCGATGGCGGTGGTAAATTCCCCAGATAATGACAACTCTCTCGCCATGCTCCGCGCAAACTCCTCTGGGGAGTTCAAAGGATTATTGAGCTCCCACTCGAACCTGTCTTCTAAGGTGGTGGGCCCAATGGTGATATTCAGCTTGATTACTATGCGCATTTCCTCGTTCTTATAGGCTGAGTAGGGCAGCTCGGGATCCAGGGCATCCTCCTCGATATACACCTGGGGGTAGAAGTCGGTGAGCTGCTCGTGCAGTTGCTGTTGGACTTGTTCCAGCACTGGATTGGCGGTCGGTAGGACCAAGCCCAAATCCTCCACCAGCTGGGCAGCAAATAGATCCGGGACCACTGTGCGATCGTGAAGATTCCACGTAAAGGTGTCGCGCAGTTTAATCTTGTCCCAGTCCACATCCAGCCGTATTGGCACCAGCTCCTCGACGGCCTCGGCTTGCTGAGCCATGTCTTTGCGCTTGATGCGCAGTCGGGGGGTTTTCCTGTGGCCGAGCCTGGGCTTCGCGTTGGGGTAGATGAGTTTTGTCTGTCCATCTGTCGTGCCATTGCCATAGCCCACGTAGCCCTCGCCATACAAGCGGCTGGGAGGGAACCACTGTCGATACTCTGTGCGGACCTTCTTGTAGTCGTCTATTTCGTCCTTTATGGCTTTGTACTGCTCTTGGCGGTTTTGTTGGTCCTCGACCATGAGAGCCGTGTGGATCAGATCGCGATTGACATATTGGTCCAGGACGTATTTGTTGAAGTCGTCCTTGGTGCGCTCGCGATGGGTCAGGACCGGAGAAGAGGCATCGGCCGCGGCGACAGCACCAGCAGCAGGAGCAGGAGCTGAGGAATCCGCGTCGGCCTCTGAGGAGTCCTGAGGGTCTGGTGCCATGATGGCCACATCCGCGACGGGGTTGCGACTGTGTTGAGGGGTGGAAGGGCGGTTGTAGACGGTAGGATAGGGTTTGTATATTCTCAGACTGGATGTTTTAGTTGAATGTTGAGGCGCGCTGGTTGTCGCGAACCTGTCCAGCCCAGCCCAGCCCTGCAACTGCAACTGCCACTTGCAGTTTTGGCGCCTGAGGTGAAGCCAGGCCAGCCCAGGAACCCTTGAAGGTATTTGGGTGGCCGATAATGGCCGTCACCGCCAAAAAGGATCGGGATCCACAAAGACGCAGCGGCTCGCTACGCTGCCCAAGCAGATGCACACTACAGACCACACAATTGCTACAACAATCCCTTGCCCTTCCCCTTCCCCTCCCCGCCGGCACTCGACTCGACTCGACCTCTACACATTTCTCTTCTCTCCCTTCTTGCCCACCACTTTGCTCACCTATACCCATACTCATACCCATTCTCACGTTCATTCCTCCATACCAATCAATACCTTCATCATGGCTGAAAAGAAAGAGACCGAAGAGGTCGGTAAGTCGCACTTTCCACTCAACAATCCTCTCTTGGTGGGCTGTTTCTGCTACCCCGCTATGCACTTTGCAACCTGGATTTCCACACTTCGCCGCAGAACAACCCCAAGGACGAATGCCCACTAATATTTCTACACACAGACTACACCCTCAGCAACCCTGATACCCTGACAAAATACAAGAGTGCTGCTCAGATCTCCCACAAGGTTCTGGAGGCCGTGACGGCTCTGTGCGCGCCCGGCGAGAAGATCGTCACAATCTGCGAGCAGGGCGACAAACTTTTGGAGGAAGAGATTGCAAAGGTCTACCGTGGAAAGAAGATCGCAAAGGGTGAGCACACGCCCAAAATCGTTGCCGCAAAGAGCGTGTAGCTAATTTTTTTTCACAAGGCATCTCCCACCCTACGACCGTCTCGCCGTCCTCCTTTGTCACCCCCTATACCCCTCTCACCTCTGATGAAGCCGAGGCAGCCGTCACCCTGAAGGAAGGCGAGGCTGTCAAGATTCAGTTGGGCGCGCAAATTGATGGCTTTGGAACCATCGTTTGCGACACAATCATTGTTCCCTCAGCCGACAATAAGGATGGCTTGATCAAGGACCGCGACGCCGACTTGCTACTAGCTACATACTACGCAAATGAGCTGTTACTGCGCTTGATGGTCCCACCCGGACTGCTGGCTACGGGTACGGACGAGGAGAAGGCAAAGGCCGCCAAAGTCAAGGCACCAACCCAGAGCAAGATCACCAGCCTGTTAGAGAAAGTGGTTAAGAGCTACGACTGTAATTTGGTAGAACACACCACTAGCTGGCAATTTGAGCGAAACGAGATCGAAGGGAAGAAGAAGATCATTCTTGCTCCTGGTGATGGAACCAAGGGTGACGGAACTCCTGAAGTTGGTGATGTTTGGGGCGTTGAGATGGGCGTATCTCTAGGGTCTGGAAAGATCAAGACTTTCGAGAACCGACCAACACTTCATCGCCGAACAACTTTGACCTACGCTCTCAAGCGACCTAGCTCGAAGAAGATTCTCAACGAAGTAGTCAAGAAGTTCGGGGTCTTCCCATTCAGCTTGAGGCAGCTGGAAGACGAGCGAGACGCTAAGGTTGGAGTCGTAGAGTGTGTCCGAGGCAACGTCTTCAGACAATATGAGGTTGTAGGTGACAAGGATGGGGAGGCGGTCGGAAGACTGCTGACCACGATTGGTGAGTTGAGAAATCTGGAAATACTTTTCTCAAGTCACTGTAAGCTAACCGCTTTCCCAAGCTATCACGAAAAATGGTCTTCAAAAGATCGCCGCACCACCGGCCCCTGATTTGTCCAAGTTCAAGACGGACAAGAAGATCACCGATGAGGAAGTCCTCAAGATTTTGGAGCAACCTCTGGCCAAAGAGACAAAGCCCAAGAACAAGAAGAAGAAGAAGCCAGCCAAGAAAGCTGCAGCTGCAGACGATGACGAGGAGAGCAGCGACGACGAGTAAGGTATTTAAGATGGCATGATCGCTGGGTACGACCTCCTCAGATGATTTAAGGAGATCTTTGCCTATATACTCTTTCTTCATGTCTAAATGTTTGCTGCGGACACTGCTACAGAGCTGTCCAGCAAGTCGTGCTCTAGCCGCGTTTGGTCAGCGGAGAAATGGCGGAAAGATGGCAATCTCCTGTCAACATTTCAACATTCAGGAGGTGCAATTTTCTGAATACTCCACTGGACGTGAGATGTCATTGCGTTGGCTTTCTCGAGCATTAGGTTAGAGCTTCTCAATAAAAGAATAGAGATATGCAGCATAACTAAGTCTTGAAGTATTTCCCTCTGCCGTAGAACACAGTGCGACTATATCGACTCAGGGGGCGGAAGTGATTACCATGCCCCTTAAATAAGGGCAGACAGTTCTAGAATGACTCATGGTCAAGATGTCCGCCACTGGAATAATAGATGAAATCATATTGTCAAGCTGTTGGCGTGCTGTATTATTTATGTGGACCTGGTGGACCGGCAGATTTAACGAAACCCCCTGGCTTGCCCTTGCCACGAATATACACAAGAAACATCCGTCGACATTTATTGATTTTATTGACATCCCACCTCAATTCCCCGCCCGATTCGAACCACCTTGCGGCTCAAAGCTACCTACCTTTCTATCCCAGCCATTTGCACGCCCGAGCCTGTGTAATAGTCAGCTTCAGCAGAGCTTCGAAGCGCGTCGAGAGATTCACTTGAGAGATTCACTGGTCGCGCGTGACATTCAGAGCATCATCGCCTCACCCCTATATTCCGAAGCGACGAAGCGAGACTACGGCGCCCCAAACGGCAAAAAAGCTTCCCTTTTCACCTCCTGAAGAGCTACCTCCACCACAGCCTCTTCAGCACCAAAACACTAACAGGCGCCGAATCGCGATCATTCCCGGCGTGCATGCAGTCATTGGATAGAGAAGTATTTGATTCTGCCATCCCCTCTGCAGCTCCTTCACTAACAATGTCGCAGTCGTGCTGGTTCCGCGTTCGTCGCATCTTCGAGAGGGAGGGCTGCGATGCAGGCTCTCCGAGGTGAAAAAAGGACGCGCAGTCGATACAGCAGTCCCGCGGCGAATGCTCCTGCCAGTGCCAATGCAGCTTCTGAGAGCTCGAATACAATTGCAGATAGACCTGTGGAAAGACCAAAGACTATGCTAGACCTCTGGGTCGAGCCTCCTTTGCCAGCTCCGCGGCCGAGTTTTGCGGACCATGGAATCGAGCGCCATGGCGTCGTGGCCAACATGGCACCTCTAGGCACACGTCCTAGTTCCAAGATCATGAAGTCCGCTACACGACCTGAAGGTACGGATGTGGGTGGACGTTTTGCCGTGGGGAAGCGGACTGGGCCATCAAATACTCCCTTCGAGGCTATGACCCCAGAGCCTCCCACCGACCCACCACGCCCAAGATCTGTCTCTTCCAAGACCGATGACCTCGAGCAACTCTCTCCAAAGACACCTCAACCACCGAGCCCCGAGAAGAGTGCACCAAAGCCGACCGTTGAGGGTCAATCTTTCGGTCAGAGTGTTTTTGCATTATCGCAATCGCCTTTGCCTACAACTACGACTACAAATGTCACCACACCTATTTCTACAGCCGCCAATATGAGCCTCCCCGTCGCTCCTATTGCTACACCAGTACAAGCTCCTCCTATGCTTTCCATTCCACCGCCCGCACCCCTTGGTGCAGATGGCGAGCCTCTCATTGACCTTGACAAAACGGACAAAGTCATCGAGGACGCTGTCCAGCTAGCCGTGGACAGACGACGGTGGCCCACAGCATACGCTCTCCGCATTCTCTATGATGAAGCTCGAGAGTCGAATCCACCAAAGGTTGTCAGAATCATTGAGGCTATCTACAACACTCGCGCGACACACGCTCAAGTGGCGGAGTTCCGCATTCTGATGAAGGAAAAGAAGAAAGAGGGCAAGAAAGACAAAGCCGGAGAGTACTATTTCAATGGCGACGGAAGTGATCCGCCACCACAGCCCAAGTTCTCCAGTCTCAATACTGCTCTTTCATATGGCACGCCGACAAGACCCGACACAGGCGTGAGATCAGCGAGTGACACTCAAGCGAGGGCCTCATCAATTCCCCATCTTTCTGCATCGCCACTCAAGGAATACGACATTGCCCACATCGCCAAGAAGCAGAAGCAGAGTCACTTTGTGTCCCCGTATCCGCCCATGCCGATGAACGGGCTGAACGGGATCTTTGGAGCAGCACTCGGGGCAGGGGCAAATGGCACCCCAGATGCGAAACCTGAGACGCCGCAAGAGAACGGGGCATCGGTTGATTCACCCAGTCAAGCGCGCTCACGGTCGGTTTCGAGCTCTTCATCGCTATCTTCTATTGATGAAGGCATCCTCGACAGCTTTGTGAGCCCAGCCGGCAAGCAGAGGGGTGGGCGTAACAATGGGAGCGACAATAGCAGCGCCCGCCATGCAAATTCAGCGCCAACCGAGACCCTGGCCCACCATAATCTCAGTAGTCAGCCAGCACCAATCAGCGCGCCCCAGAAGAACGGCCCCAAAACATACACTTTCTCGACTGTTGTTCCTTCCACTTCTTCGTCTGCATCTGCATCTGCATCCGCATCCGCACCCGCTCCTTCTTCCTCTTCCAACCACAAACATCACCGCCACACCCATCACTCACGCAAAAACTCAAAACCAAAACCCATCGCAACTCCCAATGCAGAGGTAGATGCCGACAACGCCGATGAGGACATGGCTCCCATTGCTCTTGCACATCCCGCATCTGCACTATCCAACGCCAGCGGCCCCAAGTTCATCTCTTACAAGGTGAAGAATCTGGACAAGGTTCGCGGACGTGCACATGACGACAACGACCAGGCCAGTCGTTTGAAGCGCTCTGCACGAGAGATCACAAACTCCAGTGTTGAGACACTCGAGAGCTTCGAGCGATATCAGCCTCCTCCCCCTCTTGCAGACGTGGACACAGCGTCCGAAGGTGATTTCGCGGACGTTGCCCCGTCGAGGCGCCCTGCAAAAATCCGTCTGCTCAACAACAGAACCGCACGACCGCGGTCAAATTATGACTCGGAGGACCTCAGTTCTCCAACTCTTCTTTCATTCCAGCCAGATCTTGCCCCCGGCTCTGTTTCTGCTTCTCGTGCTGGCACGCCGAGCGCGTTGAGTCGGCCAACCAGGAAGGCGAAGTCAGGCAGCGGCCTACGTGTCAAAACATCGTAAGTCATCATTTTTGTTGCATCGCAACCTCACTTCATCACCGAAAGCGATGCATCTCGATGCATCTGCATCGAGTATCATCTGTTACATTGTGTTACTTTCGATCTTGTCGAATTTTGCTGCCTGGAATGCTCGTGGTGGAGTCGCACCGTGCGACCGGCGACTAGTTTCTAGTTTCTTCATGTTTTCCAACTCCCTCGGTTCCTAGGCCAAGAAAAACCACAGAGAAAGAGTGTGCTAATGCGATAATCCATTACAGGCCAATGAAGAAAAAGGGAGGCGGTACTTTGGCTGGCATTCCTCGCGCAAGCGGTGAACGAAACAGCCCTGTCGGCAATGGTGCTTCTTCCAACAACCAGGTCAGTTTCTTCTCTCATTTGTATCTATATGCACCAAGCTCCAGTCGCTGCTCTCCTCTGTCTGCATTCAACATTCAACGTCGCCATAGCGAAGTCTGTTTGAGGCAGAGGGCGGGAATTGGATGGGTCAAAATTTTTGACTCCATTCACATCGCTGGGCTGTGGAAGCTGCAAACGCCCGGCGCCAATCTCTGCATTCCGCCTTTGCCGAACAGACCAACCATGCCACCCCCACATTTCGCTGAAACTTGCCACCATCCTTCATCCCTTCGTCCCTCCCTCCATCCATCTAAAAGCTCGTGAAAAAATTCTCTCAATATCAGACAATGCTGACTGATGGGACAGGAGGAAAATGACGACTACTGCGCTGCCTGTGGAGGTAACGGTGACTTGGTCTGTTGTGATGGTTGCACTCGCTCCTTCCATTTCAAATGTGTTGATCCGCCCATGGTTGAAGGGTCGCTCCCCGACGCCTGGTTCTGTAATCAATGCCAATACAGAATCCAGCCTGCTCGGAGAGAAGCTTCGCCTCACAGCTTTGGCGTCCTTCTTGAGAGCCTTGAGAGTAAGAATCCTAGCGCATTTCATCTTCCCAAAGACATTCGTGAGTATTTTGAGGGTGTCAGGACTGGTTCCGAGGGTGAGTACGAAGAAATTGTTCCTCCAAAACCAAAGTGAGTAGTCAAATCTATTGGTTTTCAGATCTCAATGCTTACAAAGACCAGAAACAACAAAGGGTATGATGAAGCACCTGACTTCTCTCGTTTGAAGGATGCGAAAGGGAAAGCGATCCTATGTCACGCGTGCGGGAAGGCCGCTTCTGCTCCAGATCGCCTGATCATCCCTTGCAGTTACTGTGGTCTCAACTGGCATCTTGACTGCGTCGACAACCCAATGACTAAGGAGCCTCACGCAAGTAGGAAGTGGCGATGTCCGGCTCACATCGATGATCTTATGGATATCCTGCCTTCAAACCTTGGCCCAGCTCATCACTATCGAAAGATCAAGGGCAGCGCACCTATCACGCCAGCCTGGAGGCGCGGCACCAAAAATAATGGCCATATCGAGATAGAGAGTTCAGACGACGTGCAGACTAGTGGAGGCTTCTATGAAGATAATAAATTTGGTGTCGTCTACAAACTCCCAGAAGAGGGGATTAAGCTAGATTTCATCTCAAAGTAAGATGAATTCTTGTTGTATTTGACATATGCATACCAGTATACTAACCTCATGATAGAGTCAAACAGAGCGGAGGTGGTATTGATCGGGCTCGACTTCGCCAGCGACTTGAGGCCCAGCGGTTCGAGGCGCCAATCCCGCAAGCAGCACCCTTAGAGTCGCGATCGATTGCCGAGCAACAAGCGGTGCTCAATCTGCTGGCTTTTGCTGGACAGGATCCCCAAGCTCAAGGCGTCGAGACGCTCATCAACACGCTCCTCGTAAGTCTTTGAAAATGGTTTTAACTTTTCGGTTTCGGTTTCATGCGACGTGTCCCGTGACGTAATTAGTGAATGTCTGCTGACGATAAGCAGTCCGAAGCTTCGCCTGCTGTGATCGCATTAATCGCGCAAGGCAGTGCGGACTCGATATCGCAAAGAGAGAAGCCAAAGCTGTCGAAAAACGACAAGCAGTGCCTGCAGACAATTCTGGCTGCCATCACAAACCAACTTGCTACATCCGACGATGAACAACCGGCTGGACCCGGGCTGGTTGACCCTGAAATCGAAAATGCTCCGGTTCATGATCCCGACCATAAACCCGAGTCTCTTCAACCAAAATCCCAGCAAGAGCTTCAGCAGCAACCTACGCAATCCGAGCCGGAGCCTGCGCCAGAGCCCCGAGAAGATCCTGAGCCCGAGCCCGAGCGCATGCAGGTTGAAACGATTCAATTGAAAGATCCTACGTGCACGCCCTTCTTCCTCACCAAAGATTCCCCCAAAGAAGCGGCCGTGGACATGGATGACGATGCCGAGATGTTACTTTCGTAACCAACACCTCGTTCCTTCTCACTTCGCTACGTCTCCCTAGATGACGCGCATTCGAGCTTCTTGGAAATTCTTGGCAAAGAGAAGCAAATCATCACGTGGCGATTTCTACCAAAGTCATGTGGTGTTAATTTTCCTAGGCCTCGCCTGGTCATAACCGACACTTCAGATACTGAAGTAACCTTTCCATTTCTTATCTACCTTCGTGTCGCATGACACCCAATTCCTTCGCATTGTATCATACGGCGTCCATGGGGTGGGGTGCCTTTTATCTGGATACCACAGACAGCATTGTATTAGTTCTCAAGAAGAACGCGAGTACCGGGAGAAGAGAGTGAGAGATATATCTATCGAGGCATGCTTGGATGCCGCGGAGAGCGGGAGAGGTGGATGAGACGAGTTTGGAGCAGATGAGTAGTGCAGATAGAAGCAATCTCAGCAGCAGAGATTGGGTAATTTCTTCACGTGTGTGTTTAGTGAGACTTTGCTGCATTGTGAGATGCTCCTGCTCGTAAGACCAATCGCCTGTCTGTCCTCGCTAAGGCAGCTCGTATTATCCTTGCCGTTCGCATACATGATGAGTCAATATCCGTGACGTTTTGAACCAATCATTTTCAAATCGAAACAGAAATATTGCATACAAGCAAGTAGTTCGTTATTATCATTGCATCGAAAACCCAGCTAGATACAGATAAAAGCGTTCATTTCCATCATGAATCTCATCCCACCACACCAATTAGCCATCTACATCCCAAGCAGAAACGTAACGCTTTTCGGCATGCATGTATCCATCCGTCATCCATCCTAGCCAGGCCTATAGCTGCGGGTATTGTATTATCCATGTAGCAAAGCAGCAGGCCCTAATTACTCAAACAGCCCATAGATTACGCTCAACTGAAACCGTCAAGCAGCAAACAAACGCATTACTCAATCCGAATCCTCGTCCATGTCAAAGACATCCTTCACACGACTCTTGGCCGCTCCTCTCTTTGGCCTCGTTGATGTTTTGGCGGCGGGCGCTTTCGCCTTGGCTTTCACCAGTGGTGATTTGGCTTTTGACTTGACTGCCTTGGAAGCTCGCGCCTTCGGCGTAGTTTTCTTCGCGCTGGACCTCGCAGATGCTCGTTTGCCATTGGAGCGAGGAGGCGTAGGCGTCTTCTCCTCTGGTTCTGGCTCGGGTTCAGATTCAGGCTCGGGTTCGGGTTCAGCTTCCGGGGTAGCCGCCTCTGCATCTGGCATTTCTACCTCTGCCTCTTCCTGTTCCTCTTCCTCCGATTCTGATTCTGAATCTTCTCGCTGTGCACGCGCCCCCTTCTCTCTTCTGCCATCCTCGTACTCCCACGAGGCTACTCCGTCCCACATCTCCTCGTCGTCTTCGCTGGAATCTCGTTCCTCGTAGGTCTTTTTCGCGCTGGCGCCACGACCGCTCTTTCTTCGCTCCCCAGGGCTTGAAGCTGGTGTACTCAAGGCCTGTTTCGACCTTTTGGTTTTTGAAGGGGTTTTCTTCGCCTTCACAGGCTTCTCTTTCTTTGGGTTCGGCGTCCTAGAGGTTCTGGATTTTGACTCAGGCTTGATTTTCTTGGCTTGGTGACCATCGAGGTCTCTGTCGTCATATTTTCGCTTTTGCTTCACGGGTGTTAGCTACGTGTTCGAATAATCGGGGTAACAACAAACCTTCTGCTTCTTTTCCGCGTCCCTCACCAGGGCGTCAAGCAATGAGTCCATCTCCTCGGGCTCTGGCAGATACTGCTTCTCGGCAATCTCTTGCGCTACCTCATGACTCGGCAGCATTGCAAAGAGTCCAACAGGCAAGCCGACCTTCACTGGCCAAGTCTGCATGATCCAACCCTTTTTCTCTTGCCACTTCTTCATGAGAGCTGTAGCTAGATCGCTCAGAACGTAGATATTGTCAGGGTCCGAGCCGCTTATTGAGTCGCGTACTTGCTTCACTCGCTCTGCAAACTTGTAAACCAAGGGAAGATTTTCTTCTGTAACAACAGTGGTGATGTAGTACAGAAGATATCGGGCATGGTCTTTGAGTTCCTCGGGTTGAAGACTGAAGTCTGGATGATGCGCCAGGAGGGAGATGAGACGAGCAAAAATAGTTTCTAGGACTCTATGTTTGGCATCATGGAAAAGTTTCGCGCGAGAACGAATCCAGGTGATAATCGAGTTCTTCAAATGCTGATCAGGTTCGAACGCCGTTAGAAAAATCATGGTATAAAAGCGGTTCGACAGTTTAGACTTGACCAAATATTTCTGTAGCTTTTCCACAAATCCCCGGCGGACATTTGCTAGGGGGTCCTGTGCGACGAAGGAGAGGCGATTGAACTCGATGGGCGACACCAGCTCATCAAACATCTTGTTCGTACATAATTTCAGCATCGACTGGGCTGCTAATAGACGTAATCGAGATTTGTGACACTTTGGGGTGTCGATCTTCTTGGATAACTCTCCCTCCTTAACAATAAGCTGGTTCAGGAGCTTGAACACTGGTACTGCAAGCTTTTTAGCGGTTTCCAGATCGTCGGTCGCCCGCAGACGGTTGACCAGTATACGGAGAGCCCAGCTTTTAGCCTGGCATTCTTCATCTATTTCGGCATCAACCTGCCAGCTGGGATTTTCCGCAGAGGGCGTCGTGCGTACTTGGAGAAGTACTTTCTGTGTCGTGATATCCAGGATCTCGTCACTGAGCTCTTCGGTAGTTTTGGGCTCCAGGAGCGTCAATTGACTGATAGTCGCCAGTTTTGTAAGAAAATGAGGTCCTCCATATTCCCAATCCTGCGTTGACTTTTCCAGTAGATCTTTTGCATGCATCTCCTTTCGATCTGAAGCAGCCATCAAGATACTCACAGCATACTTAGCAGCTTTTGGTGGCGATCCGTACTGAGCGAAACTAATCAGGGTTTGAAGAAACTTGCGGTCATGGGGAATCTCTTTAGAACTGTTGGGATTCTTGGTGAACGATGCCAGTGCCTTCAGGGTCTCCACGCTTCCAAGATCATTAGACTTTGTGGCCGACGGCGCTTGCTCCGCTAGGGATTTGCAAAGTTCTTTCACGTTGTCTTTGAATATCTGGGGGTGTTTCTCGGATATCTCTTGCATTATCTCATGCGCGATGGGGCCAAGCCCATTCTCGTCGCTTCTTGTGTATTGCATGATGACTGGAAGGTGGCTCCGGTTGTAGATGAGAGATGCTGATCGGTAAATTATGGGGGTAAGTGTTTCAAGAAGGCCTGCTGGTGCTCCCGGCGCGGACTCGATACGCTTGGAGAACTCTTTAATCGCATTGACAACGGTTTTGAAATCGTTTTCGGATCCAATTGCGAATCGCAAGAGTTGATAGCTTCTTCGATCGTGTAGTTTCGCGTACTTTAACAGATCATTGGTTGTGCGAAGCGGATCTGGAAGGAGATCAGCCAGCCATTTGATCACAGCATCAAGTCCAGCTTTGATCTTTTTAGAATCTCCTTCCATTACACCACCATTATACTCTTCGCATTTCTTCAAGAAAGCGGCCAAAACATTGGAGAATGTTGGCTGTCGACTTTGCATTGCAAAGAAGGCTTTCTTTGACTTCGCATCTAGGTTCTTGACTACTAGCAAGATGCGCTCGGTGCGAATCTTGTCAGCGTTAAAGGGTCCATCTCCAGTCGTCTGGCTTTGGTTCTGAGAGTCTCCGTTCGTTGCTTTCGACGATTTTGACTTTGATGGTGGGTAACTTAGTGGAATGAGTTGCTCAAATATGACATGGTCCATCAGGACAGTGAGCTCCAGATCATTGGCATAGAATGCGTCAAAAACTTTGGACGGAATACCCCCGAGAGCACTCGTCACTGCCTCGTTTTCCGCCGCAATCTCGCCCGCAGCAACCCCCCACATCCTGCTCAAAATAGTCATGGCTTCGACTCGGATAGGATGTCTGCGATCACGACTACGATCTGCAAGACTGCACAACACCGAGCCAGATTTGCTAACCCCTCCGTTCGGAGCCAGCTTCGTCATCACATCGCGGAAACTAAATCCCGAGACTGTTTTCACAGCCGCCAAACGAACCTTTTCATCTGCGTCATTCAATTTCTCCGCCAATGCTCGTACTAAAGCATTCTCATCTTCTCTGCTCAATCCAATACCTCCAGCTGAGGTGACAAGTATCCGTCCAACGGCCGTGGTCCAGCCTGATCGAATAACTGATGATTTGTCATTCTTTCTTCCGAGAAAGCTAGTATATACAGTTGGATGCGTCTGCGCAAATGATTGGGGGGAGATGGGCGTGGTTAGAATGCTATCGGACACTGCTGCCGCGGGATAGTCTTCGAGTCTTGCAGGTGGGTATGCAGCAGGATCCATGGTTGGAGGTGGAGGGGGCCCGGCAGCACCAATTCCGGATATTATATCTCCCAGTGTCTCCGTAGCTAAAAGACGGAGTTGAACGTTCTCCGCTGAAAGTTCCGCTTCTAGCTGGGGAATCACATTTTGAAGGACAGCTGGTGAGGCTCGCCATAACTCACGCAGTAATCTGTGTGCCTTTTGAAGTTCCTTGAGGTCCGCTTCAGTTGGTCCCGCTGGTCCTTCATCTTCGTCCGAATCCACCACATCGCTCGTCCTCCTGTGGCCATTCGACTTTGGCGCGCCATTGGACACGTCCATAATAACATCATTAAAGTACTGGCTCACGTAGCGGGCCATCTTCTCTGGGCATGAGTTGCAAATGGTCTTCGCCATGTTGTACGCTTCTGGAAGTTCTTTTAATAGAAGCGTAGACTGCTTCTCATCAGTGCGTGTCTCGCCATGTTTGCCTTTGCCTGTGCTTGGAGTCGTAGCCCGTAGAAATTGAGCAACAATGATATCGACAACTTGCGGAGGAAGACTCGCTGCTTCATCCACCAGTGTCACCAGCATCTGGCTCATATTATATACAACATCTTTAGCCATTTGCTCCCCGGTGGACGCCTTCGATGAGCCAGATATTATGTCAAACAAGTTACTGAAGAGATGCAGTGTCAGGGAGTCGGAGCTGGGAATATCCGTAAGCAGGACGATACTTTTGACTTCGGCCAGGGACACCAGGACATATTTATGCTGGGTATTGTAGGCATTGGAGGGGTCCGAGAGCGCTGGCAATATCGAGGTAATGAAGAGCGTAAAAATATCCTGCGCGCCGTGTTAGCAGCGTGTTTCCTTCTTGCGTTACATGGAAGTCACCTTCAACTGGGTACCAGTAAAGGGCGCATCTGGAGCGCACAGCTTCAAAACATCTACCAAGCAGCATGCTGCAAATGCTCGTACTCCTTTGTCCTTGTGGCTTAAGAGATTCTGCCCCGCCAGCTCCTTTGCGACTTTGGTCAACGAGTCCTTGTCAATCTCCTCCTGGTCCATCTCGCGCAGCTCGTTCGATAAAACATCGAGCCTCCTCAGCAGCTCGCCAGTCGCAATGGGCTTTCCTGCGCGCCATGACAGAGGCTCATTGAAGGTGAGACTGGCTCCTTGTGGTTCCTGGGCCACGCTCTCAGCATGGCGCCGAGCCATTTTTGAAGGGAAACCTCCAGTCGCAGATTGTAAAACAGGGTGCGATTTTGATTCTTGTAGGGCAGAGGAGGAGGAGGAGGAGGAGGAGGAGGAGGATGGTCGTGGTGGAGTGGAAAGAAAATTTGGGTGCAGTCGCGTTTCGAGGAAGCGTCACGTAGTAGTACAGCGCGTCGCTGAACCGAGATAGCAATCAGCTAGCTGTGCTTCTCGACTCCCTCTTCCTCCGTCCTACATCCTATATTCACTTGCCCTCGATTCTCCTGCTCCTTTTTCTCTTTCTCCTTACTCGCTTTGTCCATTGCATGTAAAATACATTTTAAAACTCCAGTTCCTACTCCATGTTTGCTTGATTGAGCTGCTCTCGTCCTATTGTTTTGCTTTCGAATTACTGTGCTGTTATGCATGACACATTGCCTCACAGTCTGAAGCTTCATCAAATGTCAGTCTTGACTCCCATTATTGATTGAGATTACCCGCCAGTGAGTGCAGAAGTCGCTGGGATTCCAGTCGCAAGATTTGCCTTCAAAGTATGACTGTGAGGGCCTCGCTATCTATCATCTTCAGACTTCTGGCATACAGCATTCGCCTCTTTTCCACTACATGCCGAGGCATTTGGTTATCACGTAGCTGCAGCGTTTCTTTGAGAAGTCAATGCCTCATTTCAAGCAACCAGCCCTAGATCCTCCATCGAAAGAAGGCAAGAAGGCAAGAAGGCAAGAAGGCAAGAAGGCATCCTTTGGTCACGTGCTCTCCCCCCCCCCTAAATCAGATTCAGAAATTGCTTTTAGTCCGAAGAATCAGCACTTCCTCTTGCTCTCATTGTTCACGGCGCTCGTGCCTTTTAGGTAACTTTGTAGCAATCCAATGTGAGCTTGACCTTTCCGAATATCACCTCCCTGCGTGGGCCTGGAGACGGAGGCTTCTATCTCAGGGCTTCTTCCAGACTCGCATGATGGCGCGCATAGCATTTCGCACTTGAAGATAGGCCTTTGGAATCATGTAGGTAACGAACAACTTTCCCTTTCGCAAGTGCATTTCTTGCATTTCTTGCCCCGAAAGCGGTCAAACTTGTGGATAACTATAACTATGACTGTGCGCAACTGCAATACCTATTACCTATTCACCGCTGCTACTCCTGACTCCGGAAATGGAATAGTCCCATGTCAGCCATTCACTGTTTGTTGTTCGCGTTCGTGCTCGTCGGTAAACAAACACATTGCTTGACAATTTGACCTGCCCACAATTCATTTCTCCATCATCAAAAACACTCATTTTGGAAGCTTTTCCACCACACTCATTTGATCCTTTTAAAGCTACCCAGCCCCTCCAGCAGGTTATTTCGCTCCTTTGAGACAATACGCTCTTTTCAAGCCCGCTCCTAGCAGCCGTTGAAACCAAATTATCACGACAACGATCAGCATGAAGATCTCTCTTGCGGCCCTTTCTCTGGGTACCCTCTTGGTGGCCGCAAACCCAATTGCTCCCTCCAGTGTAACACAATGCGAAGTTTGGTGTCAGTTATTGCCCTTGGTTTTATTTGTACTGACATCGTACCAGACGGACTCCCATGCAGTCTCGATCACCCAGGTCTTGAGCTCAGAGATGAAGAATGGAGTAAATATCGTAGCTCTGCCACCACCGAGGATTGCTCAACGACCGCATCTTCCGTTCAGGCTACCTTTTCCACCTCCGACTACGCAGGTTCTACCTCATCTCGGCCAATTGAAACTGTCGTTGTGCCCCCTGTCAATCTTCCCCAAAGTCTCCCATCATCCTCTATCATTGCTACGACATCGCCTTCGAGTCCAACTAGTTCTGGCTACACGGATTCAAAAGTTTCGTCCACGTTGACTGAGACGGTTTCGCGACTCCCTTCCACGGTATCATCTTCGAGCGTTGTCACAATTCCCGGATCGATCCTTGCAACGTCGGGCACAATCGCGCCAACTACTTCGTCGTTAGCACCCGCTCCTTCTACTTCTGAGAGCTGCTCTGAGTCTGGTTCTACTAGTGTTGGCGCATCTTCTACTTTGTTGAGCCCTAGTGCGTCTAGTTTTATTCTTCGTTTCTTCCCAGGAAATTCTTCTGACTTCGTGTTTCCCACAGGCTCCCCAAGTTCTAGTGCTTCGTCGTCAATCACTCCCATTGCCTCATCCTCATCTGTTCAGCAAAGCCAAACCCCCTCAGCGATTAAGAGCCTTCAATCCTCGAAGTAAGTAATTCACTACCCCAACCTGTTTGTCATTTTCGAGATTGTGTAGGTCCATCTAGGGCAATTCCAATCTCCCGAAAACTCTCCTCATTAACATCATATACCAATCAGTGGGCATGGAAAACTGAAATTTTGCTAAATATCAACGTAGGAGCTCAAGTGTGACTGAGAACTCGACCACAAAGAGTGTGATCTCCTCTATTCCTACAACTGCAAGCAGTTCATATGTTGCACCCTCGCAATCTTCAGGTAGCTCGTCTGTTGCACCTTCGTCGTAAGTATAGATAACTTCAGCCATTGCGATCTCTTGCTTATACATAATCAAGATCTTCGAGTGTTCCTGCTGAAACTCCGTCGTCCCTTGTCTCTAGCACTTCCTCAACTTCCTCTGCTCACTCCGTCCCCGCTGAGACCCAGTCATCCCTTGTCCCAAGCAAGTACCCTGCGTCCTCGGTTTCTTCGGTCCCTGCAACTAGCTCCGCCACTGCCATTGCTTCCGTTTCTGTTTCAGGTACAAGCAGTGATAGCACGACAATTTTCATAACTACTGGGACGGCTACTTTTACGGCCTATACCTCATCGCACACTGAAATTAGCTATCCACCGACCGATTCGCCTTCGACCCTCGCTGAGTCTACTAATCCCAGTACAGCTTCAGCCAGCAACGGGCCTTCATATACCGACACTGCAACAAGCACCGCTCCAGCATATACTGCCCCTGCCAGTGATAGCCGAGGAGCTGCTCAGCCGACTGAGACGCAGAGCTACGATGGAGTTGGGATCCCAAGTTCTGCCGATCAGTCCTCTATAGCAACTCCACAGTCTATTGAGGTCAGCGAGCCGCTTTCCACGAACACAGTGATAAAGACAAGTACTACAACTCAGACTGTCTCTATGAACACAAACTGGCCAACTTCGTCTTATCCTGCCGTAGCTTACACCTCCGCCACCCAAAATACCTGTGATTGTACCGTAGTCGTCACTGTCACGCATTTCCCCGGTGCGCCTACCTCGACGAGCGTGGCATCAACTCCAGACTCGCCACCTTCCGCGGCTCACGAGGTACCATCATCCACTGCGGAGGCTCCTGGTGCAGCTCTATTTCAAGGCTCACAAACTCCCACGGGCGATGAGACTTCTACACCTGTAGCCCAGTACCCAAAGGTTACCGCCCTCTACAGCATGCCAGTCTACAATACGACAGTCAGCGGATCCGTAGTCAGCGTCACCATCGTCCCAGGACCGACAAATACGACAATTGCGTCATACGGTCTCCCACCCGCCGCTACCAACTCTTACTTGCAGGTCACCGGTGGCGCCAAAGCAAACAA